>X413_Lion__coassemble_42_pt1 | contig 107047 bp, 93 predicted proteins | sample X413_Lion__metabat2_high_PE_002 | metagenome-assembled genome bin X413_Lion | reverse complement strand
ATATCCAAAAAGGTGTTGAAGGCACAGGCCACCAACACCAGATTATATAGAGCCTATAAATGTAACACAAAAAAAGCGTATAGTCAGATAAGATGTAAAAAATCTTCTTCTATGATCAAATGCATAATTCATATCGGTAAAATACGAACAATAAAACTCCTATACCAAAACAGTACAGGAGTATGAAATACATAGCATTTCAGAGTTCTTTCCATTCTACGTCTATATAGTCATCATCTCTACTATTACGGATGGCTTTGTCGATGCAGTGAATGGAGTGAAGATTCTCGATACTGCTGATCAGCAGCGTTATACCGGCAAACATCATCAAGGCATCGGCACCTGTGAAAGGATCGATAAACAAGAATATACCGAGGATCGTAGAAATGACGGCAAGAATCATGGTCATGGACCAGGAGGAATCACCAAGTCTTCTCTTCTCCAAAGCAAGCTGAATGTTGAATATACTACTGATCAGGATATAAAGACCTGCTGCGATCGGAAAGAAGATCAGTGCACCATTAGGATGCAGTATCAGTAAGATGCCTGCCACAAGTGAGAGTATGCCCAATGTAAGATCAAAGCGAAAGAACAGAGCGACAGTACCAAGTCGGAAGTATCGGACAATACTGCAAATACCATGTCCAAGACACAACAGACCAAGTATGATGCATACCGTCAAAGCAGAGATCTGTGGTTTGACGATCATAACGATGCCCAATATTGCTATACAGCAACTAAGGACAACAGCAAAATTACGAATCTTACTCCAAGTATTTTTCATATATATCCTCCTTCAGAAATTTTTTCAGTTTCTGTGCGAGGTCGGTCTGTTCCCATGGCATCCCGGCCGCATTAAAACCGAATTGACCATAACATGAAACACTCGAATAGATTGGATCTTTCAGATGAAATCGTTCGATGATGGCGGCAGGCCTTAGATCTGTTACTGTTCGTACAGCTGAACAAATGATCTCATCCGGCAATGAGGATGTACCGAAGGAGTCTATTCGTACAGAAATGGGCTCAGCCAGCCCAATGGCATAACTGAGTTGTACTTCACAACGGTCCGCAAGTCCTGCATAGACGATGTTCTTGGCAATATAGCGTGCCATATAAGCACCGGTACGATCGGTTTTCGTGGCATCTTTGCCGGCCATGGCACCACCCCCACTTCGGGATGCTCCGCCATATGTATCAACGATAAGCTTCCTACCGGTAAGCCCGGCATCCGCCATGGGCCCACCTTTCACAAAACGCCCGGTTGGATCGATGAATACCTGTGTATTATCATCGAGCATGGAAGACGGCAAAGTCGGTAGGATAACATGAGACATGATCGCATCACGCAAGTCATTCATTTCGATCTTCGGCCTATGCTGAGCAGAAACGATGACCGTATCGATTCGTTTTGGCTTACTGTCTTCATATTCTACCGTGATCTGTGTTTTGCCATCCGGAAGGAGCCAGGGAAGTTCATTGTACTTCCGAACTTCTTCCAAGCGTTTGGCAAGTGAGTGTGCCAGTTCGATCGGCAGAGGCATCAGGCTGCTTGTCTCACGACATGCATACCCAAACATCATCCCTTGATCACCGGCTCCGCTGTTTATCATCTCCGTAGTTGTATTGCGACTGATGCCCATGGCGATATCACCTGATTGTTCGGTGAAATCAACATCAATATGACAGCTATCGGCACAGAATCCGTAATGAGGATCCGTATACCCGATCTCAGCGATCACATTGCGAGCAATCTCTTCATAATCGACTTTGGCTGTTGTTGTGATCTCACCGAAGAGATGTACATGGTTTCCGTTACACGAAACTTCACAAGCACAACGTGCCTCGGGATCACGGATCAACAGTTCATCCAGGATCCGATCTGCGATTCGATCACATATTTTATCCGGATGACCGGATGTTACGGATTCAGATGTAAAGCGGGTGTTCATGCGTCCTCCTCTACTTGACTGATCCCCATACCGAACGCATTCTCACCGGTGTGTGCAGAGATGGAGATCGTCAATGGATCATAGTGGATCTCTTCATCCGGGAAGGAGCGATGTACCATATCGATCCATTTTTGCTGTTCTTCCGGCTCGTAGAAACTTCCGGCTACACCGATCTTGTAAGGAACACCTGCTTCTTTATACAGATCCAGCTCTTTTTTTATGGCCTGGATCAATTTCATCTGACAGCTGATGGTTCCTCTGACCTTGGCATAAGCATCCAGTTTTCCACCTTGGATCACAAGTAGGGGATGGATATTCAAAAGGGAACCGATGGCAGCAGCTGCTGCCGTGACACGACCGCTGGCTTTCAGATAATCCAATGTGGCGACCCCGACATATACTTTGGAATGCAAAGCATTCTTTTCCAACTGTTCTTTGATCTCACGGGCATTCATCCCTCTGTTACGCAAGATGACTGCATCTTCCACAGCATGCCGCAATGTGACAGAGATGCGGTGATCATCCGCTACCCACACTTTTCCATCATAATCATCGGCAAATGATCTTGCTGTATCACATGAACCGCTCAGCCCACTGGACATAGGGATGTACACAAGGTCATCATATCCCTGTGCAAATGCTGTCTCCCACGCAGTAGTGACCTCACCGGGACTGGGTTGACTGGTATGCACAGGCTTGTGTTGCATCAAAGCCTCACAAAATTGAGTCGTACTGATATCAATGCCTTCATGGTAAATTTTGTCTTCGATCATGACCGGCATCGGAATCACGATCACATTGGCAGCTTTTGCTTCGGCGGCAGTAATACCGGCATTGCTGTCAGTAACAATTGCTGTTTTCATATAACATCATCTTCCTTGTATACCTCCAATGTAGCGTTTACTGACACATCATTCCATAGACAAAAAGAAAGGTTTCTACTGTTTTGGTAGAAACCTCGTAATTTCCTCGGAATATGGGAATCAGTCAGACAATTGTTTAAAAAAACAGCTGATACTGTCCACGGTACTGTCGATATCCGCTTCCATGTGCCCCCAGATAAATTCCAATACAATGCCACAGAAGGCATAGAGAGAAAGATCCGCCAATCCGCGTATATGATCCGCATTCGCATCAGGTCTACTGTGAAGCTTTGCAAATTCCGTAAAAAAAGGCTTGGCACTTACAAAGGCATAGCGTTCCAGACGATCACGGGGAATGGCATCGGATACATGATAGATCAGTGCGGGGTTTTCCTTCATCTCACGCAAAAGTTGCTTTAAAGCGATATCCCAGTGTTCGATCGGACCATTGCGCATCATAAAGTCTTGGACCCTCAGATCGATCCATGTATCCAGAAGATCATATATATTGTTGAAATGATAATAAAACGTATTGGAACTGATCTCACAGCGTTCGATCAAAGCTGAGACCGTGATCTTATTGAAAGACATTTCCTGCAGCATTTCTTCAAAGCCGGATATAATAGCTTTTCGTGTATAGTTGGCCATGGAGTGTCTTCCTTTCCGTACGTAATATGAAACCGTGTTTATGTATTTCATTGTAACGGAAAAAACATTATCAGTCATGAGAATGTATAGGACAATTCTTCAGAAGCGTGTGATTATGACGAAATCTTATAAAAATAAAAAATTTTTTTATTCAAAGCGGTTTCAAAAAAGTTGAATTTTAAAGGGAAAACAGAGAATGACTAAGAAAATGTGATTCTAATGTGATTGACGTGTGATTTTTTGGGTGTTAATCTATGGATGTTCGACAGAGGTGTAATAATCTCTTTGCGTCTTTATGAAGTTAAGGGGTTTCGGAAACCGCTTGCATGGATGATGGTGCAATCGAATGAAATATGCGTTTTGGGCACTGCATGATGGCAGGTCGCCCGGAGTATATGGAAAAGGAGAAAAGCTATTATGTTCAACTTTCTGAAGAAGAAAAATTCCAATTTGCGTACACTGGGTGCTCCTTGCACAGGTAAGGCTATCCAGTTGAAGGATGTCAGCGATCCTACATTCGCTCAGGAAATGCTCGGCAAGGGCGTTGCAGTGATTCCGAGTGAAGGTAAGATCTATGCACCTTGTGACGGTAAGGTAACAATGCTGTTTAACACATTACATGCTGTAAGCGTTGTTCCGGATTACGGTGCTGAGATTTTGATCCATGTCGGTATCGATACTGTAAACATGAAGGGTGACGGTTTCGAAGCTCATGTCAAGGTCGATGATGAAGTTAAGAAGGGTGATCTTCTTCTCACAGTTGATCTGGATAAGGTCAAGGCTGCAGGTTACGACACTGCAACAATGATGGTCGTTTGCAACACAGCTGAGTATGCTGCTGTTACAGCTGATGCACCTAAGGATGTTAAGGCCGGCGACGACGTCGTTACGATTGAAACAAAGTAATTAAATTGGGTTTAAGACTGCAATGCAGTCTCAAATAGAAAAAGGGATTGGCAAATAAGGAGGAAAGTAAATTTTATGATGAAGTTTTTGCAGAAACTCGGCAAAGCTTTGATGCTGCCGGTATCTTGCCTTCCTATCTGCGGTATCCTCATGGGTCTCGGTTACGCTTTGTGCCCGGGAACAATGCAGGGTTTTGCAGATGGCTACACAATGACTCTTGTTGAGAAGATCGGTTTCTACCTCGTTAAGGCAGGCGGCGCTCTGATCGACAACATGGCTATTCTGTTCGCTATCGGTGTTGGTGTTGGTATGTCCGACGACAACGACGGTACAGGCGGTATGGCTGCTCTCGTTTCTTGGTTGATGATCACAAGCTTGCTCAACGTTGCAAACGTTGGCAACATCATGACTCTTAACGAAGATGCAACTCTTGCATTCGGTAAGATCGCTAACCCGTTCATCGGTATCCTCGCTGGTATCATCGGTTCCACATGCTACAACAAGTTCAAGGGCACACGTCTTCCTGACTGGCTCGCATTCTTCAGTGGCAAGCGTTCCGTTTCCATCGTTGCCGGTGTTGTTTCCATTCTGACATCTGTTGTTCTTCTGTTCGTTTGGCCGATCCTCTTCGGTGCTCTCGTTGCACTTGGTCAGGGTATCGCTAAGATGGGCGCTGTTGGCGCAGGTCTTTATGCATTCTTCAACAGATTGCTCATTCCTACAGGTTTGCACCACGCTCTGAACAACGTATTCTGGTTCGACACAATCGGTCTTGGTGACCTCACAAACTTCTGGGCAGGCAAGACATCCGCTGATGTAACATGGAGCCTTGGTATGTACATGTCCGGCTTCTTCCCGTGCATGATGTTCGGTATTCCGGGTGCTGCATTGGCTATGGTTCATACAGCTAAGTCTGACAAGAAGAAGGTTGCTATCGGTCTCGTTGCTTCCTCCGCTGTTTGCGCATTCCTCTGCGGCGTAACTGAACCGTTTGAATTCGGCTTCATGTTCCTCGCACCGGCTCTCTATGTTGTATACGCAGCATTGTATGGTATCTTCACAACAATCACAGCATTGGTTGGTTTCCGTGCAGGTTTCTCCTTCTCTGCTGGTTTGACAGACTTGATCTTCTCCGCATCCCTGCCGGCTGCAGCTAACACATGGATGATCATCCCTCTGGGTCTTGCAGCATTCGTAGTATTCTACGTTGTCTTCCGTTTCGCAATCACAAAGTTCGATCTCAAGACACCTGGTAGAGAAGACGATGATGAAGAGGCTGAGAAGTCTTTGAAGCTCGCTAACAACAACTACACTGAAGTCGCTAAGATCATCCTCGAGGGTGTCGGCGGCAAGGATAACCTGACAAGTATTGACAACTGCATCACAAGACTGCGTCTTGAAATCAAGGACTACACACTTGTTGATGAAGCTAAGATCAAGTCTGCAGGTGTATCCGGTGTCATCAGACCTTCTAAGAACACTGTTCAGGTCATTGTTGGCACACAGGTACAGGCTGTTGCTGACGAGTTCAAGAAGCTCGCTAAGTAAAAAAACGTTTAATCCCTTTTCACGAATTGGCCGATAGAAATATCGGCTTTTTCGTTATTTGGGAGCTTTGCATTTTTCGTAAATCTTTATAGTTGTCCTTTGGTATATCTGTTAAAATCGAACTATGAACAGAAAACGGATATTGTGTGCCTGCTTGATGGCAGGGGTCATGTTCGTGCATATGCCAGGTGTTCTTGCAGAGGGAGAAGAGACTAAGGGATTTCGCATTGTATTTACCGGTGATCTGAGCGGGGCGACAGATGGTTATGAGGTATATGATGCCAATACGGATACATATCAAAATGCCGGTGGTTTTGCACGATTATCATCATTGATAAAAGAAAATAAAAGAGCGGATACGCTCGTCATGGATGCCGGAGGACATTCCTCAGCATCCTCCTTAGATGGCAGTACTGCCGAGATCATGTCTACGATGGGATATGACATCATTGCTCTAGGTAATGAAGATATTCCTTATGCACAGCAGGAAGCATCCTTCAATGGCACATCATTGTTGCAAACGGTGCTTCCCGATGTTGGGGACAAGACCGTTGTAAAAGAAGTCAACGGGGTAAAAGTGGGCGTATTCGGTTTAATGGGCAGTATGGCTGCCGGTTCTTTGCCTTCGGAATATGCCTGTAATGTCGGCCCTGAGCTCGCTGCCGATCGTGTGGCGGAATTACAGGCACAGGGAGCAGAATATATTGTCTGCTTGTACCATGGCAATATGCCGGCTAAGAACAGGTTGATGTCACGGGTCGGTATAAAAGGAATCGATCTTATCATCTGTTCAGACGGTGATGTGGAGTTACACGAACCTGTGAAGGCCGGAGATACATATATCGTTTCGGTCGGAGGATATGCCAGATCACTTGGTATGTTAGAGATCGATGCGACAAATAAGAAGATCAAGAAGCTGGATATCATTTCCAATGATAGGGATGTACCGGAAGATCCGACTACCGCCCAAGCGGTTAACAAATTCCGAGCCGATCATGATGACAGAGTCAAGAAAGCCCTGTTGTCACCGGATCAAGTCTTGGGATATGTCGACCAGGATCTTGGTGATCCTCACGATCCGACATTGCGACAAGCACAATCGGGGACAGAAACACTTCTGGCAGATGCATATGCTAACGCTTGGCATATGCAAAAAGACACCGGACGAGGTACCGCAATATCTTTGATTCCGCGTAATACTATGATCGGAGAATTGATGAAGGGTAAGATCACATTGCAAGATCTTGGAGATGTCGGTGTATCCGGAAGAAAGCTGGTAAGGGCATATATCAAAGGGGACGATCTTCTCAAACTTTGTGAGATCGACCGTTCTTACGGATATGACGATCCTTACTATGCCTTCTCTTTTGGTAATATGATCTACAAATATCTGGATCAGCGTTCCATGTATAATCGCATTTCAGAAGTCCGAGTACAGGAAACACTTGGATATTGGGCCAATATAACCGCCGGCAACTATTATCCGGTAGTCATGACAGATGATGTTCCACAACGACTTGCGGCCGCAGAGAAGGCGTCTTCCGGTGTTCTCCATGTGGATCTGTATGATGCTGTAGGACAAGTCTTACCGATCGATGAACTTCCAGTTATGATCGATCGCAATGGTGAAGAGATCACTGAGAAGAGTGCACTGGAAACATACATCAGATCCTTTAATCGCAATGATGCAGGACTTCACGATATTTCCGATCAGTATCGCAAGACAAAGAATGTTCGTCGTACAGATGTATTGTCATGGCGATCTTGGTTTCGCAATACGACGGACTTTGCAAAGAATCGGTATAAACGATTGGCAGTACTCGTCTTTGGGGTGATGTTGCTTTTGTATGTTGTACGTGCTGTTTACAGATTCATCCGCCGAGACCATATTCGTGAATTATACTAGCATGATATACTTGGAATACGTTATAGAGGTAAATAAGATATGAGTGAAAATAAAGTAATGGAAGAACAAGATCCTTCCGGCATCACTCTTTCGTTTGGAACGGAGGAGGAACAACCGGTACAGAAACCTGCTGAACCGGAAGCTGAGCAACCGTCAGAGCAGGATGAACTTTCCGTATATGAAGAAGAAAAACTGACTGACGCAGAAAAAAAGACAGTGGATGACTTTGCCAAAAAGATTGATGTGACACAATCCAATATCGTCTTGCAATACGGTTCACAGGCGCAAAAGAAGATATCTGATTTCTCTGATACGGCATTGGAAAATGTACGTACAAAGGATCTTGGCGAAGTCGGAAATCTTTTGTCCGATCTTGTGGCAGAACTGAAAGGTTTTGAAGATGAAGAAGAAGAGAAGAAAGGAATTTTCGGATTCTTTAAGAAGCAGGGCAAGAAAGCTGTTTCCATGAAGGCAAAGTATGCCAAGACCGAAGTGAATGTCGATCATATCTCCGATGTCTTGGAAGATCATCAGATCCGATTGTTAAAAGACATTGCACTTTTGGATCAGCTGTATGAACGAAACAACCTCAATACGAAAGAACTGACGATGTATATCATTGCCGGTAAAAAGAGATTGAAGCAGATCTATGATGAAGAACTTCCGGCTCTTCGCGATAAGGCAGAACAGTCCGGGCTGGCCGAAGATGCACAAGCAGCCAACGATCTGCAGAATGCATGCGATCGGTTTGAGAAAAAGTTGTATGATCTGGAACTGACAAGACAGGTTTCCATTCAAATGGCCCCACAGATCAGACTTGTACAGAACAATGACACTGTTATGACCGAGAAGATACAGTCTACGTTGGTCAATACGATCCCATTGTGGAAGAATCAGATGGTCTTGGCACTGGGGGTGGCACATTCCAAGCAGGCTATGGAAGCACAGCGGGCAGTATCGGATATGACGAACGATCTGCTTCGTAAAAATGCTGAAGTGCTGCATCAAGCAACTGTGGATACAGCCAAAGAGGCGGATCGAGGCATCATCGATTTGGATACTTTGAAGCATACGAATGAAGAGTTGATCGCTACTCTCAATGAGGTATTGGATATCCAGAAAGAGGGTCATGCCAAACGAGCAGAAGCTGAGCAGGAATTGACAAAGATCGAGTCCGAACTGCATAAGAAGATGCTTGAGATCAATCGTTGATCTGATCTATGGCAAAGAACAGAAGACCGCGGCGGAGATTGAATCCGAAGATCAAATACTTTCTTGTCGTCCTGGGGCTCGGAGTGGCTGTTAGTATGGGGGTCAGTATGTTGTTTAGGAATACACCTTCTTATCATGCGGTCGTGGATGTGGAGGTGCCGAAAGCAGATTACCGTATCGCACATGATTACGATCTTTCATTGTTGCGAACGGATGATAATGTTTATTCTTATCATGATGACAAGTATGATTCTATGTTCGGGGTGGATGTATCTGCTCATAACAAAGATGTGGATTGGAAGGCCATGAAGGAGTCCGGGGTACAGTTTGCCATGATTCGTCTGGGATACAGAGGGTATACAGAAGGCAGGCTGGCCGAAGATGAGTATTTTCGTAAAAATATCAAAGGTGCTTCTGAACAGGGAATCAAAGTAGGCATATATTTCTTTTCACAGGCCGTCGATCCTCAAGAGGCTGCCGAAGAGGCCGCATATGTGATCGATACGGTGCGGGGATATACGATCGAAATGCCGATCGTATATGACATGGAGTTGTATCCTGCCGAGACCAATGCCAGAGCCAATGGCTTAACAAGAGAAGAACGCACTTACAATGCTGTGGTCTTCTTGGAAAATATAAAAAATGCCGGATATACACCGATGATGTATGCCGGCACCGGTACATATGATGAATTGTTCGATCCGGGAGAATTAACGCAATATCCATTGTGGATCGCCGAGTATGATCGTGTATGTTCCTATCCATACCAATTTGCGATATGGCAATACAGTGATACCGGCAATGCCAAAGAGATACCACCCGGAGTGGATCTCAACATAGCATTTATTCCGAAAGATCCTGCTCTACAAGAGCAGTACGCAGATAAACAGCATTAACAGTACCACGGGACAGGTCGCTCACATTGCGCGGCAGGTCCTTTTTTTCTGTCTCCACAAGTACGGTGACTTGATCACTGTACATGATGTCACGGATCGTACAGTTTCTACGCAACCATGTTTCCAGTGTCCCCTGCATATCATACGGATAGGCGATCTCATAAATATCCACTTCTTTATCCACAGTCTTGGGGGCAGCTGCACAAGCCTCTGCCGCTGCTCCTCCATATGCCCGGATCAAGCCCCCGGCCCCCAACTTGATACCACCAAAATACCGGATAACGCAACATACGATATCCTGCAGACCGCTCTTTTTGAGAGCTTCCAAGATCGGCACACCGGCTGTACCGGAAGGCTCACCATTATCGCTGGAACGCTGGATCTCATTGTTGGGACCGATGATATATGCCGTACATACATGTGTGGCATCGTTAAACTCTTTGCGGATCTCATTGATGTATGTCCGTGCATCTTCTTCCGTTCGCACCGGTTTGACGGTCGCAATGAAACGAGACTTTTTTATGACTGTCTCTTGTCTGAATTCCTCTTTTACTCGCATGTTTATATTATAATGAAGAACATGAGTAGAATACAGCAATTGGATGAACAGATAGCAAATATGATCGCGGCCGGAGAGGTCGTGGAACGCCCAATGGGAGTGGTGAAAGAACTGGTGGAGAATGCCATCGATGCCGGTGCCACACGGATTGTGGTGTCCATGGTCAACGGGGGCATGGACAAAGTTACCGTAGAAGACAACGGATGTGGCATGGATGCCCGGGATGCCCGTATGGCTTTCGAAAGACATGCGACCTCCAAGATCCATCGCCAAAACGATCTGTGGAATATCCATACATTGGGATTTCGCGGAGAAGCATTGCCTTCCATTGCCTCGGTATCCAAGATGACGATGTTGACAAGTGACGGTGAGGATGCGGTCAAGGTGGTCATGGAGTATGGGGAAGAGAAAGAATGTGGGCCTTCCGCTTGTCCGACCGGTACGACCATCAGTGTGGAAGGTCTTTTCTACCGTACACCGGCCCGGTTGAAACACCTACGTTCCGCTTCGTATGAGGGGGGGAAGATCCAGGATGTGATCCAAAGTTTTGCCTTGTCCAGACCGGATATCGCTTTTAGACTTTTTGCCAATGACAAGGAAATATTCCGTACGACCGGCAATGATAATCTCTTGGAAGTGATCTATCAGGTCTATGGGCGGGCCCCGGCACAGGAGGCTGTTCCGGTCTCTTTTCATGACTATGACTACAATGTGGACGGATATCTTGTCAAACCGATGTTTACCAGGGCCAATCGCTCTTTCATACATGTATTTCTAAACGGGCGGATGGTGCGTGACAATAAGCTGTATCGGGCGGTCCAGGATGGATATTCTTCAATGATCCCACAGGGCAGATATCCGATGTGTGTATTGCAAATAGAAATGGATCCGCATATCCTGGATGTCAATGTACATCCCGGTAAGTGGGAGGTCCGTCTTTCCAAAGAAAGACAGCTGGAGTATTTGATCGCTGAGAATATCATTAAGATATTAAAAGAGACAGATAAAGCGGTCCCGGCAAGTCCTTGTATCATTCGGGAAACATACAGTGCTCCGATCTCATTTACAACGGAAGAACTGATGCCGAAAGAAGAACCGGATCTTTCACAGGAAGAAGAGATCCGCTCCGACAATGAGATCCTTGCCAAGGTCACACCCCAGGAGGAAGATGTTGGTGAAGAAGAGGAAGCCAAAGTACCGTTTCCGCATGTCACATGTATGGGGATGGTATGTGGAAAGTACATTGTTGCCTCATGTGAAGCAGGGCTGATCCTATTGGACGCAAGAGCAGCCATGCAAAAGGTATTATATGAAGAGGCACTGCAACAGATGCATGGAACACATATCATGCGACCATTGCTTATGCCGATAACGCTCAACTGCACACCATCGGCCGTCAGCCGGATCGATGATCTGAATGAAACGGTAAAGGCCATGGGACTTGTGTATGAAGCCTTTGGAAATGATACGTTGATCGTAAGAGAAGTGCCTTCATGGCTACAAGGGGATGAAGAGACCGTCTTACAGGATATCGTGGATCGCTTTTGTGAGGATCGGCGGATCCATTGTGATGATTTGGCATATAAGCGCCTTGCGGCCACAGTATATGCCCGCACTCATGCCATGAAAAGCGAGATGAACACCCGTGAGATGCAGACATTGACGGAGCGTCTGGCAAAGTGTGAAGATCCATGGACATCTCTGCAAAAACGACCGATCGTGGCTATTATGGATGCACGAACGATAGAAAAGGAGTTCCGATGAAAAAAGTACTGGTGATAGCCGGACCTACCGCATCCGGCAAGAGTGGTTTTGCCATAGAGACAGCCAAACGATTGAACGGCATCGTCATCAGTGGCGATTCCATTCAAGTATATAAAGGTTTTGACATAGGGTCGGGAAAAGTAACGGCTGCCGAAGCGGGAGAAGTACCACATGCCTTGATCGACATCCTCGATCCTCGGGCAAGATATTCCGTGGCTGATTTTCAAAGAGAAGCTCGTGCGATCATCGATCATGATGAACGTTTTCCCATCATATGCGGAGGAACCGGTCTGTATCTGAAAGCCTGCCTCTATGATTATGAATTTTCACAAGAAGCAGGGGAGAGTGTGGATCCGGCCTTGGAGCGTTACAGCACAGCGGAACTTTGGTATATGTTGAAAGCATTGGATCCTGTACAGGCAGAGAAGATCCATCCTAATAACCGGCGACGCTTACTGAGATCTCTTACTATCGTAACGGCGACAGGGAAGAAACAATCGCAGTTACATGCAGAACAAGAACATCGACCGGTATATGATATCTTTATAGCAGGCTGTACGATGGAACGTGAAGATCTGTATGCCCGCATCGATCGTCGTGTGGAAGGAATGTTTAAAGCCGGTCTTAAAGAAGAAGTGGAAGGTCTTCTTAAAGCCGGTTCCTCTTTTGACGATCAGGCGATGCAGGGGATCGGATATAAAGAATGGAAAGATTACTTTGCCGGGTCATGCAGTGAGGAAGATGTCATGCGTGCTATACAGATGAACAGTCATCGTTTTGCCAAGAGACAGTACACATGGCTGAATCATCAGATGCCGGTACATTGGTTTAAGTCTTGTGATCGGCGGGACCGTGATAGGATGATGAAAGAAATAGAGGCTTGGGCATATGGAGAACAGAAAGAAGATCGCTAAGATCATACATAAAGATATTCGCAAAGGGTGTCTTGTTTGGCTTTTGGTATCGGCTGCAGTGGCAGGACTGGTTTTGTTTATCGACAGAGAAGGGGTGTGGGTATGGCCGGTCTGGATCGCATTGACGGTATTCTTTACGATACCCGGTATCGTGATCGCCATTTTGAAAGACATCATGGCGATGCGTGCGTATGACAATGTATTGGCCCTTGTCGATCCCACTGTTTTTGCCAACGAGAAGTTTCAACATGTGACCGGTGATATCTTAGTCGGTCGGGAATTGCTCGTCTATGCCGGACGGAGACCGGTGTTTGTGGAACGTCACACTGTGGCGGAAACACATATATATGACGATCGTATCGTGTTTGTGAAAACGGACGGCAGTACGTTCTGCTATCGTTCCGGCAACGATAATGTCAAGGATCGCATGGTAGCTTGGTCGTATGGGAAGTGGATCTGCCCACAATGTCATGCGGTGATGTCCGATGATTATATGTTTTGTTCAGAGTGCGGTCATGCCCGTGATCAAGGTGAAGGAAAGCCGAGGAAATGGCATGAGGGATGGATCGTAGTGGTGTTGATCTTGGTGATCATAGCGGCCTGCCTCGTCTTTCAGATGAGACCGAAGGAGGAGATCCCGCACGATTTTCATCCACAGGGCTTTGCATGTGCAGAAAAAGTTAATGTATTCTGAAATGTATGTGAGAGTGTCGTTTGTTATTTGACTTAGATGCACATGACGATACACAATAGAATCAGTCAAGGAGATTAAATAATTATGATCAATGAAAAAGTATATTCAGCAGATACGAGTCTGCAGCAGTATATCCTGAAAGTGTTCACTACGATGGGAATGGGACTTCTTATTTCGGCTGTTGTGGCTATTGTGTGCTTCTTCAGTCTTGTAAACGGAGGGTTCATGTATAAGATGATCTCTTCCGGTCTTTACAACATCGTCTTCTTCGGCAGTGCGATTGCTCAGATCGTCATCTGTATCTCACTTGGTGCCAAACTTGGTTCTATGGCACCTTCCAAGGCGCGTATGCTGTTCTTCTTGTATTCTGCTGTGACAGGTTTTACCTTCTCTGTATTGCCGTTGCAATTTGGAGTGGCTTCGGTATTTACGGCGTTCTTGTTTGCGGCTGTGATGTTCTTCAGCTGTGCGGTGATCGGCCATTTCACAAGAGTGGATATGTCCAGATTCTCCGGTATTCTGTTCGGTGGTCTTGTGGCATTGTTGCTTGTTTCTCTTGTTGGAATGTTTGTTCCTGCCATTGGCAATTCTTCTATGATCGCCTATGTCGGTATCGGCATCTTTATGTTGATGACGGCATGGGATATGCAGAGGATCAAGAGTTTCTATTATCAAAGTGCCGGCAATGAGGTGCTGACGAACAATCTCGCTGTATATGGTGCATTTGATCTGTATCTCGATTTTATCAACATCTTCTTGTATGTATTGAGATTGTTTGCGGCCAACAATTCTGATAACTGATGTTATGTATCGGAAGGCAGGCATCGCCTGCCTTTCGTTTTTTAGGGGGGATCTCATGAAAGTAATCGATTATTTTTTCCATTCATACTACCATCAATACATCACCATTGAAGCCGATGATCTGACCGATAAAATGAAAGACAGGGTCACGATCACGGAAGAAGACTGCTATGCATTATGCACCGGATATTGCCGGGAAGGTGAGCTTATGTTTGCCGTATTGTCCGTTGGCTCTACCTGGGAAAATTGTACAAAAGGTCTGGATGATCCGGATATGCTTGGAGTATTTACCATGGAGGAAGTTTGCGAAAAAACAGCACGTATCGTCAATCCGGATAAGGATATCCTGAAGAAGGGAAGTCACTTCTTGATGGATCAGGAACTTGATGATGATGATGAAGTGAAGGAACTTCGCTTGGACAGTCGTCTGGATAATATTCGTGATGCACAATTTCCGGATATTGTGGATATCGGTATCGTGGAAGAAAACCGGATCGTACAGGCAAAGGCATGTTTGCTGGGAACGGAAGGTGTGTTTGTTCATGCCGTGCTGGTGGCCGATCCCGACAATGAGGAGGAGATAGGCTATGAGCCATATCAGGAAGTATGGGCACTTCCGGGTCTCTCACAGGATGGCATGTGTCTTCTGGCTGTGATCATAGGCAATGAAGATCCTTCGGAAATACAGAAGATGTTGGCATCCAAGGCCAAAGAACTGTCGGATAAGTTTGGTATTACATACAATAATTCAGGAAGAAGGAGTTGAATATGAGCAGATCACATGATGTGAAATATGTATGTCCGTACTGTGGCAAAGAGTTTGAGATCACGGTATATGATGCGGTGAATGCAGATGAGGATGAAGATCTTAGAGACCGTTGTATGTCCGGAGAGATATTCCGTCAGACATGTCCGCATTGTCACAAAGAATTCCTTGTACAGAATGAACTGTTGTACACCGATCCTTATCATAAGTTTGTGATCTTTGTATCACAGAAACCTGTTCCTAAAGCAGTATCCGAGATGGCTGGTGGACCGCTTGTGAAAAGAGGATATAAACTGCGTCGTTGTAGCACGGTAAAGGAATTTACGGAAAAGATCGCCGTGTTTGAAGACGGGGCCGACGACATTCAGGTGGAATTGGCCAAGTATGACAGTTTCATTGAGTTTGTGGACAATAAGAAAGGTACAGCACAGGATGTGACATCGGTGGATTATGAACGATGTGAGAATGGCGTCATGAAGATCAATGTCAGGACTCATGACCGTGGCATGGCCTTCTTGATCCCATTGACGATGTTGGAAGAGGAGATCGATGCCAGTGCGGAAGATCTCAAAGTCGATCCCACAGAGTTTGCGCTTGTAAACAGCGAGTGGATCTTGTCATTGTTCCGTAAAGCAGAAGGACAGGCATAAACAAAGAGGAGATATCCATTAAGGACATCTCCTCATTTTTTGTTATTGTCTGCCGTTGATTGCATCATACAGGAAATCTTTGCCAAGACATCTTTCTATATCCTTGATGGTTGCTATCCGATTAAGCGGATATTCCGCCGCAAATGTACCGATCCAGGCAAATTTTGCCAAAGGCAGGAAACGATCGTTGGCGGCATGGAATTCATGAAGGACCTTGTTATGTTCCTCACGGCTCTTGGTATGCGGAAGTTTCTTCTTCAAAGTCTCTTCTTCACACAAGACATCATACAAAAGATAGCTGTTCAACAGACCATACAAAGTCAATTGATACGGCTTGACGGAATTGGGATCAAGTCCTGCTTTCCCGCATACTTCTTGAAGAAGATGGTGCAAAGCACGGTAGGAATACGGTTGTTTGTGTGAAGTCACAAAGAGTGGGTCACCCGTTTCTGTCCGGCCGAGACCGGGATGTAATCTCTTCAACTTGCTACTGTATGTTTCGAAGAAACGATATACGACATGAACATCCCATGTGCGGTTACCATTGGCGGAAATGGATTCCAAATGCCGGAAGTCCGTTTCTTGTAACGGCCTTCTTGTATGACTCTTTTCAACATATGTTCCATCTTCCATTGTCAGTACAATTTCTTTTTCCGGTGACAGGGGATTGAGCTTGAAGTTCTTATCTGTCAAATTTTCCACTTGTTTTGGGCGCAATCCCAGAAACAGCATCATCTCCAGCAGGATCTGTTTATCATCGGGAAGTGTTGGGATCACCCGAATGATCTTTTCAATATCATACGGATCGGCAAACATGTCTTTTGTGAATACTGTGCGAGAACGCACTTCATTGTGCAAGATGCCGGCAAAAGGATTGGTATAACCCGGAAATGTATCGGGATGTTGCTCTATGCGAGTACCGATGGAACGTAAAGTGGCCTGATAACGATGAACTGTGTTCTTGCTCATCTTGCCCTCTTCTGCTTTCCGATCCAGCATAGAGAAATAATCTTTGGCCTCTTCTTTTGTGATAGAAGTGATATTGTATCGGCCGTTGTCAAAAGAGTGAAGAAGATTAATGATCTTGCGATAGTCGTTCATAGTGGAAGGATGATCGCTGAGTCCGTCCATGATGGCATTCCACTGGACAGCAGACAGCCCTTCCGGCACCTTGTTGTTCATGACAGGTCACCTCCTCGTATAAAAATAATTTCTATATCCCACATAATAACTTACTTTTGCAAAAGACCGCAACATATTTGAAAGCGATTTCACCAAAATTTCCCATTCACATGATTTCACATCTTTAAGCCGTATTTAAACCGTATTTAATTGCTATTGTATAAGTACACAGAGATGTGCAGGATGCATGTTCCCCTTACACGCATCCATTCTATCCCCTTAATAAGAAACAGATCCGGAAGGATCTTTTCTTTTACGGTGTGAGGGACTTCAAAGACAAATGGATATGATAAAGCATCTGATTTTGTGATGGCTATACGAGTCATCCACCGCTTAACAGAAACTTAAGGTCACCTTAAAACTCTATGACCGGAAGGGGCATTATACTGTAATTACAAGGAGGACAGGCATATGGCATACGTTCTTTTAATCACTTGTTTGTTGTGCATCTTAGTCCCGATGGGTTTGAAGGAGAAAAATCATTGAGTAAAAGAATGATGTACACACAATGTTCACATTTAAAACATGATTTATTCATAAAAATAGGTTATTATAATTACGTCAGATGAAAGTCTGACTCATAATCTCCCAAAAGTGTCTTTCCAAACAGGAAGGACACCATTCTCCAACGGGAAAGCGACCACCCCCTCGGTTGTTTTCCCAATTTTATTCTTTGTTGGAGCGTGGGTCGGACACTGCTTTCCCCGGCAGTGTCTTTTTTCATTTCTTTCTACGTTGTATGATGAACGCGGTGATAACATATGAAATATTTGTTTTTTGATATAGACGGTACGTTGTTTTCCCATAAGACAGGGCTTGTGCCGAGTGCGGTCAAAGCGATTGCATATACAAGGAAGCTGGGGAATAAGTGCTTTATTGCGACAGGGCGACATTTGGGTTCTTTGGGATCGGTGAAAGGTCTTGAGATGGATGGTGTCGTGTATTGTAATGGGGCGGGGATCATGATAGATGGCAAGATCGTGGATTCTTCGCCGATCCCACATGACCTGCTCAGCCGGACGGTCATGCAGTTTGAGGAACGTGACGGAGGATATTTTCTGATGTCGCATGATAAAGCTTTTGTAAATCGTCGGGAGATGGAACGACGGAAAGAAATGTGCCGTAATGAGAAGGGATTTATGCGCTTCAATGAGATGGTGCGAATGTTGATCATGAAGGCTTTTACCGAATACAGGGGAGAAGAGATATTGAAAGTGGATATCGATTTTCCAAGTGAAGCTGTCATGGATGATTTCCTAAGGGTCATGGATCCGGGGCTGCAACTTGCAAGTACAGCGGGGTACAATGTATCCTTGGGAAAGCGATCCGGTGAGATCACGCGGTTGGATGTCAGTAAGGGCACGGCTTTGCAAAAGGTCGTAGAGATGTATGGTGGTACATTGGCGGATGCATATGCTTTTGGAGATTCCGGAAATGATCTGGAGATGTTGCGGATGGCCGGGACAGGTATTGCCATGGGCAATGGTTTTGCGGAAGTGAAGGCGGTGGCAGATTATGTGACGGCTCCGATCGATGAAGATGGCATTGCTAAGGCAATGCGCCATTTCGGATTGTATGAAGAGGTGTAGTGATGTTGTATATCGTAAGACATGGTGAAACGTTGTTTAATCATAAAAGAATCGTACAGGGGAGATGTGATTCGCCTTTGACGCAAGAAGGTAGAGAGCAGGCTTTGGCCTTGGGGAGGGGCCTGCATGATATTCCATTTGTGCATGTATACTGTTCTCCTTTGGGACGTACAGTGGAAACAGCCCAATGCATAATGGCAGAGCGCTCGGTACCGGTATCTTATGACAAAGATCTGCAGGAGATCTCTTTTGGAACGATAGAAGGGGATCCGATCACGCCGAAATTCAAAGATCTTCTTTCACATTTGGAAGGATTTGCGATATATGGCGGTGAGACACTGCCACAAGCAGGTGAGCGTACTGTAAAGGCGTGGCGTGAGATCGCATTTCGTTATCCTTCGGAAGATGTGCTGATCGTCAGTCATGGCGGAGTGATCATGGCCGGTCTTGAAGCATTGAAACCGGGCTGTACAAGTGCATTGCGAGCTATGGGAAAAGCACCTGCCAATTGCAGTGTGACGATTGTAAAAGTATGTAAAGAGGAACTTATCGTGGATACGGTGGGCGATATTTCTTATCGTGAAGCCGGAAAGGAGAAAGCATGAAAACAGGAATAATAGGAACAGGGGCATCTGCCGCCAAGGCATGTCGTGCTCTACAGCATATGCATGTCGATCTTATGGGTGTATGGGCATCAGATTCCGAACAAGGCACATCCTTTGCCAAAAAAAACGGTATCGCCCATGTGTATGAAGACTGTGATGAACTTTTGGCGGCAAAACCGGACCTTGTCTATATTGGTGTTGCCAATGACCAACACTATGCATTTACCAAAAAAGCACTGGAGGCCGGTATTGCGACCGTTACAGACATGCCTTTTGCCGGTACATATGAAAGAACACAGGAATTGAACGATCTGGCCGAAGAGAATGATGTATTTCTCTTTGAAGCCGTTACCATGCGTACGTCTTCCGTTTACAGCAAGATCTTGACAGCTTTGGATGAAGTGGGAGAATTGCGAATGATCCGCACCAATGCCGGTCATATCGGATCGGATGTGGAAATGTCTTCTGCTCATTCCGGTGGGGCTTTGTACAATGTTATTGCGGCCGATGCTCACTTTGTCATAGATCTTTTCGGACGTCCGAAATATTCACTTTATATGGCCAACAAAGAGCGTACCGGTATTGATACTTCCGGTGTCCTGTTGATGGATGAGGGACCGTTTAAGGCAGTATGTACAGGTTCTTTGGAATCTGTTTCGGAACATGTCATCGAGATGATCGGTACAGAAGGGACACTTGTGGTGACCTTTGCTGAAAAGCTGGCCGTGACATTACAAAGACCGGATGGTTCAACACAACTTCTTTGTGAAGATATACAAGATCCGATGTATGAGATGTTCCATGAGGTTATTACCAAGTTGGAAGCCGGCGATCGTAGTATGGCAAGGGTATGGATGAACAGGACGATGCAGACGATGTATGTATTGGATCAGTCCAGGACCGATGCCGGGATCGACTTTGATGAAGACATCAAAGAGGACCGACAAGATATGATGGCGATGATGTTGGCGGAAATGAAGAAGAATCTTCAGGAATAGTATTTAAAAGAAACCGTTTACATTGTAAAATCAAGTATAGAGCAGTATTTAAGGGGGTAGTAACAATGGCAAAGAAGGTCGTAATGTTTTGTTCGGCCGGCATGTCCACAAGTCTTCTTGTGACGAAGATGAGGAAAGAGGCGGAAAACCGGGGGTTGGATGTGGAGATCGAAGCACATTCTTTGAATGAAGCCAATATATTCGGTCCACAGGCAGACCTGATTTTGTTGGGGCCACAGGTGCAGTTTGCACTGGAGAAGATGAAAGAGAGATTTCCGGACACACCGTCTGTGGTGATCGACATGCGCTCGTATGGATTGATGGATGGCAAGGCTGTGCTGGAACTTGCAGAGAAGTATCTGTAAAGTGTATCAGTCAAGTCCTGCATTGCATTGACTTCATTTTCTATTTATAATTTAGGAAACCAAAAAGTGTTCGGTTAAAGGAGATTGGTTATGGCAGACAAAGTGATCCGGTTGTTCTGCGCAGCCGGTATGTCGACCAGCCTTTTAGTGGATAAGATGAAAGAGGCTGCCGAGGCACAGGGTAAAAATTATGATATTCAGGCTTTCTCCATCGGTGAATTTGATCGTGAGGCAAAGTCGGCGGATGTTGTTTTGCTGGGGCCGCAGGTGAAGTATGCTATGGGCAGGATGCAGGCTATGTATCCGGGTAAACCGATCACGGATATTCCCATTCAGATGTATGGTCTTATGGATGGGAAAGGTGTGCTCGCAAGGGCGGAATCAGAAATGAAAAAGAAAGGAAACTAACTAACATGGAAGGAACAGAGCTCGTTGCTTTTAACATTATTGCGTCTGTAGGTACAGCACGTTCTTCTTACATCGGTGCGATCGACGCAGCATCCGAAGGGGATTTTGACAAGGCTGCCAAGTTGATCCAGGAAGGACAGGAAGCTTTTAACATGGGTCATGAGGCTCATGCGGAGCTTTTGACAAAGACAGCTCAGGGTGAAAAGGTTGAGATGGATCTTCTTCTCTGTCATGCAGAGGATCAGCTGATGAGTGCGGAAGCTTTCGGTATTCTGGCTGAGAGATTTGTCACACTGTATAAGAAACTCGGCAAATAAGTAAGCAGACTCCTGCGGGAGTCTTTTTTTCTGGGACATTGAAAAGTAAAATAAGTAAGAAATTGAGAGGTATATATATGCGATTTGAAAAAGTCCGTTCTGTGATCATGATCATCCTGGGAAACTTCCTGTATGCGTTGACCGTACAGTTGTTTCTCACTCCTTCCGGTATTACGACCGGCGGTGGTACAGGTCTTGCCATCTTTGCCAACCGTCTGACGGGAATCCCCATTTCCGCTTTTGTGTTTATTTTGAATTCGGCAATGCTGGTCCTGGGCTGGATCGTTCTTGGTAAGTCTTTTGCTTTATCGACGATCCTCAGTACTTTTGCGCTTCCGCTCTCATTGCGGGTGTGTGAGACAGTATTGGATGGAGTTGTATTGACACATGATCCCATGCTTTGCGCGGTATTCTCGGGTCTTGGTATAGGCTGTGCCCTAGGTATCGTGATCCGCCAAGGCGCATCCACAGGTGGTATGGACATTCCCCCACTTGTGCTTCACAAGTTGTTCAATCTTCCGGTATCTTCCATGATGATGATCTTCGATATCCTCATTCTGTGTCTGCAGGCAGGTGTATCCGGACTGGAATTCCTGTTGTACGGTGTCGTAAATGTCATCATCTATACAACGACTTTGGATAAAATCTTATTGATGGGATCTTCACGAGTGGAAGTGAAGATCATCAGTGCTAGATCACACGAGATCCGCAAGGCGGTTCTTTCCGGTATGGATCGTGGTGTAACGATGCTTAACGGTACCGGTGGCTACAGTGGCAACTCATCCGATGTGTTGTTAACAGTCGTTGGTAGTAGAGAACTACCCAAGCTGGAAAAGATCGCTCATGAGATCGATCCGGATTCTTTCATCATCGTATGCAGTGTCAGCGAAGTGAAAGGACGTGGCTTTACAATGCAGAAAGAATATAAAGGAGAAGGTAAATGACGGTGAAGGCCGTATTCTTCGACTTTGACAATACTCTTGGTGATCGGGAAATATATGCATATCGCTGTTATCGCGATATTCTTGATGAATATGCGGATATACAAGATCCAATAGAGAAGGAAGCAATCTTGCAACATGTCATGATATGGGATCAGAATGGCGATGTACCGAAGTCATATGTGGTGGATATGTTACAGAAGACATATGGGATACAGTTGGATCGGGAAGGCTTTGAGGATCTTTGGGCTTCTCGCTTATGGCAATACGCGGTCCCGTTTTCGGATGCGGCGGATACTCTTTCTTATCTTCAACATAAGTACAAGCTCGGTATTATTACCAACGGTCCGGCCCAAGGCCAACGCCGCAAACTGATGCAAACGGGATTGATCGACTTCTTTTGTGAAGAGCACATCATCGTATCGGGGGATCACGGTATCAAGAAACCCGATCCACGATTGTTTCTTACGGCCTGTGAAAAGATCGAAGAACGGCCGGAAGATTGTGTGTTTGTGGGTGATATATTTCCACGGGATGTGCTCGGGGCATATCGGGCGGGAATGCGTCCGATATGGGTAACCGCCAACGATCGGATGTGTACGGTCAAGATTGAAAAGATAAGAAACATTAAAGAACTTGTAAAGATATTGTAAATCACAACACACTCCGACAGGGTGTGTTTTTTGTATGCAACATGCTTTCCCTAAAAAAGACCATCAGAGTACGAATCAGTGGGAGTATGTGAATTTATGCGAGAAAGTCAATCTTTTCCTTATAAAGAGGAACAAAATTACCCGGGAAAACGTATGACAAAAATGCGTGATATGCTATCATATTAACGCTTAATGGAGGATAAGAGATGGAAATCAGCGAACTGAAGAAGCACGCAAACAACATCCGGATCAACATTATTAAAGAAGTATATGCAGGCAAGTCCGGCCATCCGGGAGGATCTCTCGGTGCGGCGGACATTTTGACTGTTCTCTACTTTGATATCATGGATATTAATGCGGGCAATGTAGGAACGATCGACCGGGATCGTTTTGTTCTTAGTAAGGGTCATGCGGCTCCTTTGCTTTACGCGGTCCTGGCGGAAAAGGGCTTTTTGAAGGAAGAAGAACTTTTGACGATCCGTCATCTGGGATCCCGTCTGCAGGGACATCCTGATATGAAAGCTGTTAACGGTGTGGATATGAGTACCGGTTCTTTGGGCCAGGGTATTTCTGCTGCTGTCGGTATGGCATTGGCAAATAAGCTTGAGAACAACGGTCATCGCATCTATGCATTGCTCGGTGATGGGGAATGTGAAGAAGGACAGGTCTGGGAGGCTGCTATGGCGGCAGGACATTATAAGCTGGACAATCTTTGTGCTGTTGTGGATAACAACGGTCTGCAGATCGACGGCAAGGTATGTGATGTCATCGGACCGGAACCGTTCAAGGAGAAGTTTGAGGCTTTCGGATGGAATGTGATCGAGATCGACGGTCATGATATGGAAGCCATTGAGAAGGCATTCAATGATGCCAAGGCATGTGTAGGCAGACCTACTGCCATCATTGCCCATACTGTAAAGGGCAAGGGCGTGTCCTTTATGGAGAATGCTGTGGGTTGGCATGGCAAGGCTCCGAATGACGAAGAGTATAAGATTGCATTGCGCGATCTGGGGGTGGAAGAATAATGAAGGCTACAAGAGAAGCATACGGCGAAGAGCTTGCGAAGCTTGTGCAGGAAAATCCGAAGATCGTTGTGTTGGATGCCGATCTTGCCGGTAGTACGAAGAGTGCTGAGGCAGGTAAGGTTGCACCGGAGCGTTTCTTTGATATGGGTATTGCGGAACAGAACATGATCGGTGTTGCGGCAGGATTCGCAGCCAGTGGTTATATCCCGTTTGCCAGCACATTCGCCATGTTTGCCACAGGCAGATGTTGGGAACAGATCCGCAACAGTGTCGCTTATCCGGGCCTTAATGTTAAGATTGTTGGTTCTCACTCCGGTATTACGGTAGGAGAAGATGGATGTACACATCAGGCCATTGAAGATATCTCCATCATGAGATCTCTTACAGGTCTTGCGGTATATTGCCCGTGTGATCAGTATGAAACAAAGGCGGTGATCGACTACGTGGCTTCCCATGAAGGTCCTTGCTATGTAAGACTTGGTCGCTCCAAGGTTGAAGACTTCTATACAGCAGACACGAAGTTTGATATCGGTAAGATCAATGTATTGCGTCAAGGGGCACAGAAGATCGCTGTCTTTGCGACAGGTCTTATGGTGCAGAGTTCTATGGCTGCGGCTAAGATCCTGGCTGAGAAGGGTATCGATCTTACAGTCATCGATGTTTGTGCGATCAAACCGTGTGATGAAGAAGGTATCCTCAAGGTCTTGGCAGAGAACGATCAGATCTTTACAGTAGAAGAACACAGTGTAACAGGTGGTCTTGGTTCTATGGTATCTGAGATCTCTGTTGAAAAGTGTCCGCGTCGCATCCACCGCATTGGTATGTATGGCTATGCGGAGAGTGCAAGTGCGGAAGTGTTGCTTCATGAATACCGTCTTGACGGAGAAGGGGTAGCCGCTCAGATCGAGGAATATCTCAACAAATAAGCAATAAGAACTGTGGGAAACTGCAGTTCTTTTGTTTTGTGATTGCATAGCATGCTTTTATTGAGAAATATCCGGGCATGTGACAAAATATTTATGATTTTGCGTCTTTGAACGTTGGAAAGGGAGGGTATATGCTACGTACTTTATTGAAAAGTGTACGGGAATACAAGGGCAAAGCAATCATTACACCGATCTTTGTGGCCGGTGAAGTGATCTGTGAAGCGGTCATTCCATTCATCATTGCGGGTCTGGTCAATGATATTCGAGCCGGCATCGGCATCGATGTGATCTTAGGATATGGATGGAAGCTGTTGCTGTTGGCATTTCTTTCACTTGTGTTTGGCTGGCTGGCAGGTGTGACTTGTGCTCAGGCGGCGTGTGGTTTCGGCAAGAATCTTCGTCATGATGTGTTTTATAAGGTGCAGGGATTCTCGTTTCAGAACATCGATCATTTCTCATCCGCATCTCTTGTCACACGATTGACAACAGATGTACAGAATGTGCAGATGGCTTTTATGATGGTCATCCGTACAGCGGTGAGAGCACCGATGAATCTTATTTTTTCGTTTTTGATGGCATATCTGATGGGAGGAAGGACCGCTTTGATCTTTCTGGTGGTGATCCCCCTGTTGGCGATCGGTCTTGGTTGTGTCATTAAGGTTGCTCTGCCTCTCTATCGCAAAGGTTTTCCTATGTATGATGCTCTCAATGAATCGGTGGAGGAGAATGTCAATGGCATTCGGGTAGTGAAGTCATATGTACGGGAAGATCATGAAAATGATAAGTTTGATCGGGCATCGGAAAACATCCGTAAGTTGTTTACAAAAGCCGAACGGATCGTGGCTTTGAACAACCCGATGATGCAGATGTGCATGTATATCGTCATGTTATTTGTATTGTGGTTTGGTTCCAAGACGATCATCGTATCCGGTGGTGCGGATCTTGATGTAGGTCAGTTCTCTACCTTGTTGACATATTCTTTCCAGATTCTGTCTTCTTTGATGATGCTGTCCATGATCTTTGTCATGATCACATTTGCATTGGAGAGTGGTGAGAGATTGGCGGAAGTGTTGCATGAGCAGAGTACAATCGTTTCCAAAGTCGATCCGGTGATGGAAGTGAAGGATGGTTCCATCGACTTTGACAATGTGGCATTTAAGTACGATAAGATGGCAGATCGTCATGTTTTGGATCATATCGATCTGCATATCCGTTCCGGGGAGACGATCGGTATTATCGGCGGTACGGGTTCTTCAAAGTCTTCATTGGTACAGCTGATCCCTCGTTTATATGATGTGACAGAGGGCACGGTCAGAGTCGGCAAGGAAGATGTTCGCAACTATGATCTCAAGGTGCTGCGTGATGCGGTGGCGATGGTGTTGCAGAAGAACATTTTGTTCTCCGGTACGATTGCAGATAATCTGCGTTGGGGAAATAAGGATGCGACGGATGAAGAGTTGAAGCAGGCTTGTCATATGGCTTGTGCAGACGAGTTCATCGATCGTATGCCGGACGGCTATAACACGATGATCGAACAGGGAGGAACTAATGTCTCCGGTGGTCAGAAACAAAGATTGTGCATTGCCAGAGCATTGTTAAAGAAGCCGAAGATCTTGATCATGGATGATTCCACATCGGCTGTGGATACAAAGACAGACGCTTTGATCCGTAAAGCAATGAAGGAGTATATCCCGGATACGACAAAGATCATCATTGCTCAGCGAACTTCCTCGGTGGAAGATGCCGATCGTATCATCGTTTTGGATGACGGTAAGATCAATGCGATCGGAACATCGCAAGAATTGTTACGTACAAATAAGATCTACCGGGAGGTATATACATCACAGAATAAAGCAGGAACGGAAGAAGTTCCGGAACAGGAGGCGTCGCATGCGTAAAGACAGTAAAAAAGGCATGTTTGCGGTGGTAAAGAGACTGCTGAAGATGCTGTTCTCTTTCTATCCGGTGCTGTTGCCGGTCGTGGTCGTTTTGATCATTGCCAATGCGGTCATTTCCGCTTTGCCAAGTGTATTTCAGCAGAATGTGATCGCCATTATTGAAAATGCCGGCGAGACCGGAGCAACATGGGATATGGTATCCGGGCAAGTATTTCACTTTGTGTTGATCTTGCTTGGTCTTTATATTGCATCCTTGGTTGCGGGATTTGTTTTCAATCAGCTGATGGCGATCGTGACACAAGGTTCTTTGCACAAGCTTCGGGAGAAGATGTTTGCCCACATGGAGTCTTTGCCGGTCAAGTACTTCGATACACATAAACACGGTGATATCATGTCACACTACACCAATGATACCGATTCCTTACGACAGATGATCTCACAATGCTTTCCGCAGTTGATGATCTCCTGTATCACCCTGACGACGATCTTGTGCATCATGATGTATTACAGTGTTTGGATGGGGTTGATCGTTGTCCTTGGGTCCTGTTTATCTGTTTGGATCACAAAGAAGATCGGCGGACAGTCTGCTAAATATTTCATGGCTCAGCAGAAAGCCATTGGTAAGACCGAAGGTTATATTGAAGAGATGATCAATGGCCAAAAGGTCATAAAAGTCTTTAATCACGAAGAGGAAGCGGAAGCCGGATTCGATGCTGTCAATGAAGAGTTGTTCCGGGCTGCGGAAGCTGCCAACAAGTATTCCAATATCCTGATGCCGATTCTCAACAATGTCAGCTACATCATCTATGTGCTTGTGGCTGTTGCCGGTGGCATCTTCATTGAAACCGGATTTCCCAATCTTTCCTTTTCCGGGCTGCCGTTCTCCATTGCGGTCGTCGTGCCGTTTTTGGGCATGTCCAGACAGTTTGCAGGTAATATCCAGCAGATCTCACCGCAGATCAATGCCATGGTCATGGGTATTGCCGGTGCTCAGCGTATCTTTGAACTATTGGATGAAGAGCCGGAAACAGATGAAGGATATGTCACCCTTGTCAATGCCACCGAGAAGAACGGTGTTCTGGAAGAGACCGATCATTCTACCGGAATATGGGCTTGGAAACATCCTCATAAAGCCGATGGTACCGTGACATATACACCATTGAAGGGTGATGTGCGTTTCTATGATGTGGATTTCGGCTACTCTCCGGAAAAGACAGTCTTGCACAATATCACATTGTATGGAAAACCCGGACAGAAGATCGCATTTGTTGGTGCTACCGGTGCCGGTAAGACTACGATCACGAATCTCATCAATCGTTTTTATGACATAGCGGATGGCAAGATACGGTATGACGGTATCAACATAAACAAGATCCGCAAAGCCGATCTGAGAAAGTCACTCGGTATCGTATTGCAAGATACGGTCTTGTTTACGGGGACGGTCATGGACAATATCCGGTATGGTAGGTTGGATGCTACGGATGGTGAGTGCATTGCGGCTGCCAAGCTTGCCGGGGCGGATGGATTTATCCGTCATCTGCCGGAGGGTTACAATACGATGTTATCCGGTGGTGGGGCTTCATTGTCACAAGGACAGTGTCAGTTGCTTGCCATTGCCCGAGCGGCGGTGGCCGATCCACCGGTCATGATCATGGATGAAGCAACTTCCTCCATCGATACCCGGACCGAGCAGATCGTACAAGAAGGAATGGACCGTTTGATGCATGGCAGAACGGTATTTGTCATTGCCCACCGTTTATCTACAGTCAAGAATTCCGATGCGATTGTTGTGTTGGATCATGGTCATATCATTGAAAGAGGCACACATGAAGAGTTGATCGCCCTAAAGGGTAGTTATTATCAGTTGTATACAGGAGCGTTCGAACTTGAGTGAGAAGGCGGGTGAAAGCCCGCTTTTTTCATGCGTAAAAAAAGATGCCGTGAGGCATCTTCAGAAGAAACGTTCTTTGCGAGCGTTGGCGGCACTGACGATATCTAAGTCATTGACGATCTTGAGATCGAGCCCTTCTGTCACGGCCAAGGCATCGTTGATGTATTTATCGGTGTGGAAGAGGGAAGGGTCATGGATGTCAAGACCGATCACGATCTTACAACCACGGGTGGCAAATTCTTCAAAGAAGGCACGTACCGGATATGCATAACGAAGACCATCATCATACAACTGCTTGCCGGATCTCACACCGGATCCGCAATTGAGCTCCAATGGAACATCATACTGTAATGAAATGTCTGCCAGTTGAGCGGCAATCGCATGTACGGAACCGTCGATCCTAGGATAGTCCCACATACATACATCCGGATGAGCGATGATATCGCATAGGCCATGTTCACACGCATAGCCGATGGCATCGACATATTCTTGCAACTCATCTTTGTTGTGTAAATGGTAAGAACTCTTGCCGTCGATCGTGATGCGATGTTGCCCTAAGATGCAATAATCCAGTCTCTTTCGGTACTTGGTAAGATATTCCCATTGATCTTGATAGCACTCCACTTCCATGCCAAGCAGGATCTTTATCCTGGACGCATACTTTGTACGCAGTGTTTCGATGGAACAGATATAATCTTCTACCTGATCCAAATTCATACGTTCAGAAGGGCATGGGATCGGATAGGCGGCATGGTCGCTGAAGCCAAGTACTTCAAGACCGGCTTTGAGAGCTTCTTGGACATAGTCTTCATCACTGCCGATCGCATGTCCGCAACGTGTCGTATGGGTATGGTAATTTTGTTTGATCATAAACTCACCTCATGCAAAGGATATACACAGTGATGGGCATCGTCAATGAGGGTATACAAAATACTATGTTCGTCCTATCATGGATGTATATGGAAGAACAGGTTTTGGGACCGGGGCGTTTGATCAAGCAGATCGACGATGAGATCGAGAAAAGAGCGAATAATGCTTTGCGTAAGATAGATCTTACGGTAGCACAGTTATATGTGCTGCATTACTTGATGAAAGAACCCGATGGAAGTTTGACGATGAAGGAAGTGGAGAAGAAGCTCCATGTGGCACAATCCACGGCCACAGGTCTTTCCATGCGACTGGAGATGAAAGGCTTGATCGTTTCGGGCGGTACAAAGGAGGATCGCCGTATCAAGGTCATTACGATCACCGAGGAAGGACGTTGCTTGACACGTACGGCCCGATCGTACTTGCAAGAGATCGGTCGGGACATGGTAAGTGTTCTGACGGAAGAAGAGCAGACTGTGTTTATGACTTTGTTAAAGAAAGTGAGAGATGGTTTCTGAAAGACGCATGAGCGTCTTTTTATTATGCATACGTGTTGAACGGGAACAAGGATATGTGTATATTATATATGAACACTTGTTCAAATGTTTGTGTATATAGGAGTGATGAAAATGAATGAAACCAAGACATATCGTTGGAAGATAAAGGATATCGACTGTGCGGATTGTGCGGCTAAGTTAGAGAGAAAGATCGGTAATATCGCCGGTCTGCAGGACGTATCTTTGACATATATGACCGAGACGTTGAGATATACATGTGAGCCTGCACAGGAAGAAGCACTCCGTGCGAAGATCAAGCAGGTGATCGCGGCTGAAGAGCCGGATGCGTTTCTTGTGGATGGGCTCAAGCAGACATATCGTCGCAAGATTACGGATATCGACTGTGCGGATTGTGCCGCCAAGTTGGAGAGAAAGATCAAGGAGATCCCCGGTATTGCGGATGTGTCCTTGTCTTTTGTCAATGAGACCTTGAAATACACATGTGATCCGGCCAAAGAGGAAGATATTCGTCATGCGATCAGACATGTGATCGCCACGACAGAACCGGATGCCGTGCTACATGATGAACACGATCATGATCATGAACATCATCACTGCTCAGGCAAGCAGTGTAGTTGCGGCCATGAACATGAACATAAACATGATAAGAAGATCGACGAAAGCAAGATCATGCTGTACCGCTTGATCGGTGGGGCGTTGTTGTTTGTGGGATCACTCTTGGTATCCGGCACATTGGGACTTGTGATGGCTTTTGCGGCATATGTGATCCTTGGCTATGATGTTGTGATCAAGGCATTCAAGGGGATCGGTCGGGGGCAGTTGTTCGATGAACACTTTCTTATGACGATCGCCACTTTTGCGGCAGTATATCTTGGGGATATGAAGGAAGCGTGTGGGGTCATGTTGTTCTATCAGATCGGTGAGTATTTTCAGGATATGGCAGTTGCCCGTTCCAGAAATTCCATTTCCGCTTTGATGGACATCCGTCCGGATGCCGCATCGGTAAGAAGAGATGCTTCCTGGGTCACGGTATCACCGGAAGAAGTTAGGATCGGGGAGATCGTACAGGTCAAACCCGGGGAAAGGATCCCATTGGATGGTATTGTGAAGGTCGGATCTTCTTCTCTGGATACTTCTTCTTTGACCGGGGAATCCAAATTGCGTGATGTCGATCCCGGGGATGACGTGATTTCAGGCTCGATCAACCGCACGGGTCTTATCGAAGTGGAAGTCACCAAGGCATATGGCGAAAGTACTGTTGCCAGGATCATGGAACTTGTGGAGAATTCCGGCGAGAGAAAGGCTAAGGCCGAAAATTTTATCACTTCTTTCTCACGGGTGTATACACCGATCGTTGTATTGGCAGCGGTGATCGTTGCCATCGTAGTGGCCAATATCGGCTTTGGTTGGCAAGAAGGCATCTATCGGGCATGTACATTTTTGGTCATCTCTTGTCCTTGTGCACTTGTTATTTCCGTACCGCTCAGCTTCTTTGCGGGCATTGGCGGTCTATCCGGCAAAGGGGTGCTCGTCAAGGGTGCCAACTTTATTGAAACATTGGCCAAGACCGAAAATATCGTAATGGACAAGACAGGTACTTTGACATCCGGTAAGTTTGCCGTAGAAGAGATATATGGGGCAATGTCTGCTTTGGAGGATGCGGCATATGCCGAATCATTCTCCAATCACCCTATTGCTGAAGGCATTCGTCAGGCATATGGCAAGGATATCGATAAGTCTTTGGTAAGTGATGTACAGGAGATCGGTGGCAGAGGACTTTCCTGTCATGTAAAGGGACATGTGATCATGGCGGGCAATTATAAAATGATGCAGGAGAACACTGTGGAGTGCGAATCGGTCAAAGCCGCCGGTACATTGGTCTATGTGGCCAAAGACGGTGTATATGAGGGGTGTCTTGTCTTGCGGGATCAGCTGAAAGAAGAAGCTGTGGCGGCTGTGGAGGCAATGAAGAATGCGGGTCATAAGACGATGATCGTATCCGGTGATGATGCGCGCATTGCTGAAGAGATCTCCGACAAGGTCGGTGCGGACAGTGTCAGGGCACAATGTCTGCCACAGGATAAAGTGGCTGTGGTGGAAGAAGTGAAAAAGACCGGTATTACGGCATTTGTTGGGGACGGAGTGAATGATGCTCCGGTATTGACAGTGGCGGATGCCGGCATTGCCATGGGTGGTCTTGGCAGTGATGCGGCGATCGAGGCGGCGGATGTCGTCATCATGGATGATGATCTTTGCAAGATCCCGATGGCGATGCACAATGCCCAAAGGATCCTTCGTACCGCCAATGCAAATATTGCTTTTGCCATCATCATCAAGATTATCGTCCTCATCATGGGGGCCTTTGGCATTGCCAACATGTGGATGGCGATCTTTGCGGATACCGGTGTGGCAGTGATCTGCGTACTGAATTCATTGCGATTGTTGAAAGTAAAGCAATAAGAACAGGGCTCCTATGCATAGGAGCCCTGTTGGTTTATGACAAAAGGGGAAATATGACGGATTTAAAGAATGTGGGACGGGAAAAGAGTGTATGATAATGTCATTGCAGAACAGGAGGTCTTGATGCGGAAGTTACTGTGTATGATCGCGGCATTGTCATTCATCATGCTGTATATACCGGCATATGCCGATGGAGAGCCGGAAATAGGCTCGGCACAGGCAGTACTCCTGGATTCCAATTCCGGGCAGATATTGTACGAAAAAGACAGCACGAAGGCGATAGGTGGCGGAGCTGCCGCAAAGATGATGTCTGTATATGCATACCGCGGAAAGGACAACATCGTTTATAAGGTCCCCGGAGATGTGTCATTTGCCAATGCCACCCCCTTGGAAGAAGGTCATGAGATCTCAAGCGTACAGCTGAAACAAGAGATATTAGTAGGTGGATATGATGATTGTGCCTATGCTCTTTCTCTTGGTGACAAGGATCTTGTGAAGCATATGAACGATGCTGCCAAGACTTTGAAGCTTGTGGATACACATTTCACTGACAGTTATGACAGTAATGACAAGGAACAAACATCGACGGTCAAGGATCTGGCACAGATCGGGCGGGCTTTTGCCGGAGATGAGAAGTTGCGCGAGTATTACGGTTGTTTACAGACAGCAGATGGCAAGGCGACACGGCAATTGCCGACGTATGACGGCTTGATCGGTGGCTTTGCGGACAGTAGTGCGGTTGTGTACTCAGCCGAAAGAGGAAATACAAGACTGACGGTGGCTGTATCCGGCGGGGCGGACGTGAATGCGATGCAGGAAGATATCGTGAAATTGCTGGATCACGGCTTTGCCGGCTACAAGAGCGTGAAGATCTCAAAAGATGATATCGGTGTGAAAGAAACGGATCTGGAAGTCGGAGATGTAAAGAAACATTACGAGTTTTATATTCCCAGTGATTTATATGCATTGATGAAAGCCGAGGCCGATGAGTCCAAACTGACGACGGATATCATCATGCTCGATGATAAGGATCCGGAGCGGATCCAGGCCTATCTTGTCATATACATGGACGGCAATGAGATCGGTCGTATCACAATGCAAAAGAAAGTGACGGAAACACGTTTGAAATCACCACAAGAACAGATCCGGGAATATTTTGACATGACCTGTCTTGGTATTGCCGGTGTGGGTGTGGTGCTGTTCATCTTTAAATATGTAACACAGCTGATCAAGCCGCAGTGATAAGTTGCGGGCATTGTTTGGGATGCCGTATAATAAACATTGGTTTTACAGGAGGACCTTTATATGTGTGGTTTTTCAGGATTTACGGGAATGTATGAAAACCGTGAAGATATTATTAAACGTATGTCGGAACGCATCATCCATCGCGGCCCTGACATGGGTGGATATTATGTGGAAGGAGACAGGGATGACAATGCCGTGGCACTTGGCTTCCGCAGATTGTCCATCCTTGACCTTCGTGAGGCTGCCGGTCAGCCTATGTGCAATGAGGATCATTCCATCATTGTTGTATTCAACGGTGAGATCTACAACTTCAGAGAGTTGAGAGCGGTTCTGGAACAGAAGGGTTATAAGTTCCGTACGGATTGTGATACAGAGGTCCTTTTGTACGGGTATGAAGAGTATGGTGAGGCCTTGGCGGAGAAGCTCAGAGGCATGTTTGCTTTTGTTATCTACGATAAGAGAAAGGGTCAGCTGTACGGGGCAAGAGACTATTTTGGTATCAAGCCTTTGTATTACTCGATCATGGAGGGAGGTAATCTGATCTTCGGTTCGGAGATCAAGTCCTTCCTGGAACATCCGGCATGGAAGAAAGAAGTCAATCCAAATGCTTTGCGTCCGTATCTGACTTTCCAGTACAGTTCCATGGATGAGACGTTCTTCAAGGGTACATATAAGCTGGAACCGGCACATTACTTCGTTTTCAAGAACGGAGAGATGCATATCGAACGGTATTGGGATATTGACTTTACGAAGAAGTCTACCAGAAGTATGGACCAGATCGCCGAGGATATCACCAAGCGTGTCAGTGAATCGGTGGCAGCGCATCGTGTGGCAGATGTACCGGTCGGTTCATTCTTGTCCGGCGGTGTGGATTCTTCTTACATCACAGCCGAATTGCATCCGCGTGATACATTCTCCGTCGGTTTTAATTACGATAATTTCGATGAGACGAATGATGCCAATCGTTTGAGTGAAATTCTGCATGTGCAGAATTTCCGTGAGTCTTTGACGGCGGAGCAGTGCATGGATGCTTTTGCGGACATCCAGTATCATATGGATGAGCCGCAGTCCAACCCTTCCAGTGTACCGCTGTACTTCCTTGCCCAGTTGGCAAGAAAGAACGTTACGGTCGTATTGTCCGGTGAAGGGGCGGATGAGATCTATGCCGGTTATGAATGGTACGATGAGTACGATCTCATGAAGAAGTACAAGAAATTACCACAGGGATTGCGTATTGCGGCGGCCAATATCACAAGACATCTCCCTTACTTCAAGGGCCATGATCTGATCTTGAATTCCACCGGTCGACCGGAGGATTACTTCATCGGCCAGGCCAAGGTATTCAGTGATAAGGAGGCTTTGGAGATTTTGAAACCGAAGTACAGACAAGCTCCTTCCGTCCATGACATTACACAACCGATCTACGATCGTGTAAAGGATCTGCCGGAGTTGGAGAAGAAGCAGTACCTGGATTTCCATCTGTGGCTGCCGGGAGACATCCTGTTGAAGGCTGATAAGATGTCCATGGCAAGTTCCATCGAGTTGCGTGTACCTTACCTTGATCGTTATGTGGTGGAAGAGGCCGCCCAGATCCCGGTCGAATACAAGATCAATGACATTGATACGAAGTATGTATTCCGTAAGGCTGCTTCCACAAAGATACCGGATGAGTGGGCTTTCCGTACAAAGAAGGGCTTCCCGACTCCGATCAGAGAGTGGATCAAGATGGATAAGTATTACAAAGAGATCAGAGATGCGTTCTCTTCCGATGTGGCAGAGGAGTATTTCGATACGGAGAAGTTGAGAAGATTGCTTGACGATCATGTGGCCGGCAAAGCAATGAATCAGAGAAAGGTTTGGACAGCTTATACTTTCTTGACATGGCATAAGGTGTTCTTTGGGAGATAAGACATGAATAAAGAGATCATACCGGTCATCCTGGGGGCGGATCTGAATTGCTACAATGTGGCAAGAGCGTTTCATGAGGCCTACGGGGTGAAGTCATATTGTTTTGGAAGATATCCGATGGCAACAACGATGCATTCTTCTATTCTTCATTTCACGACTGAACCGGATCTGGAAAACGATGAGACGATGTTGAAGGTCTTGAAGCAGTTTGAACAGGAACATCCAACGGGTGAGTTGTATCTGGTGGGATGTACGGATCAGTATGCGGATATGTTGATCCGTCTGCACAAGGAACTTCCGCGCTACCATTCCCCGATGCCACCGCGTGAGATCTATCAAGAGATCCAGAAGAAAGCGGCTTTCTATGAGATCTGTGACAAGTATGATATTCCATATCCTGTCACGGTCGTTAAAGACGGTCCGGTGCAGGAAGAGGAAGTGAGTGAGGAAGCACTTGGTTTTGCATATCCGATCATTGTAAAGCCTTCCTTCAGTGCGGAATATTTCCGACATGAATTTGAGGGAATGAAGAAGGTGTATTTCTCTCACAGTGCTGTGGAGACGGTCTCCATCATGCGTGAGATATATTCGCATGGATATACGGACAAGATGATCTTGCAAAAGATGGTTGAGGGTGGCGACAGCAATATGCGTGTTCTGACATGTTTTTCGGACGCCAAAGGCAAGGTCAGGGCGATGTGCCTTGGGCATACCATGGTCGAAGAACATACGCCTACAGGTCTTGGCAACCATGCGGCGATCGTAACGGAGGATGTGACGAAGTTTCCGATCGCAAACAAGATCAAGACGATGCTGGAAGACATCGGATATACGGGTTTTTCCAACTTTGATATCAAACAGGACGGAAACAGTGATGACTATCGTGTGTTTGAGATCAATCTACGACAAGGTAGATCCAACTACTATGTCACAGGAGCAGGTTTGAACATTGCCAAACTTATCGTTGAGAAATATGAAGATGCCGGAGAGGATCTTACCGTATGTACAAAAGAGACATATTGGCATCTGATCCCGTCCAAGGTCGCCTTCACATATACGGAAGATAAGGATCTTGTGGAGAAGGCCAAGCGGTTGGAGAAGGAAGGCAAGAGTACTTCTTCTTTGGAATATAAGTACGATACACATAGAAATCCTATGCGCTGGTTCTTTGTGAAGGAACAGATGCGGAGACAGTTCGGCAAGTATAAGAAGTATTATCCGGTACAGCCGAAGTAAAAAGGAGGCAGGGAAGTGGAAAAGAAGATCCTTGGTATATTAGGTGGGATGGGTGCACAAGCGAGTGATGTGTTCTACCATAAGATCATTGATGCGACAAAGGTCGAAAAAGATCAGGACCATCTTGATGTCTTATTGTGGTCACATGCTTCGATCCCGGATCGCACGGCAATGATCGAAGAAGGACGTACAGAGGAGCTTTGGAATGTCTTTGCCGAGGATGTTGCACTCTTGCAAAGAGCAGGGTGTTCATATCTTGCCATTCCCTGTAATACTTCCCATTATTTTCAGGATCGTTTCCACGCGATGATGGGAGATGGGTTTCTGAATATGATCGATCGTGCGGCTCAATATGCGGCTTCTCATTGCGGACATAGGATTGGTATTTTGGCAACGGATGGAACGGTGTGTTCGGATCTGTATGGGCAGGCATTGGCCAAGTATGGGGCACAGTGTGTATATCCGGATGCGAATGATCAAGCCGTGGTCATGTCGGTAATATATGATGAGATCAAGAAGGGTGAAAAGGGCTCTTTAGACCGTTTCTTACGCGTTCTGGAAGGAATGCAGGCCAAGGGGTGTGATGCGGTCATATTGGCTTGTACGGAGCTCTCAGTGCTCAAGAGTAACTATACTGAGTTACAGATCCCATACTGTTTGGATGCCTTGGATGTTTTGACAAAGTGTTGCATTCTGGCATGTGGTGGAAACTATTGTGGAACTCTCTAGCGGAACAGGATATGTTCCGCTTTTTCTATGATTTTCTTATATGTCATGTTTACGTGACATATATGCGAGTATCCTATCTCTTGCGAGGTAAGAGATATGGTGAAAGAAGGAGATCTTTTGTATGTCGTTGTATCCGGAGGTGCGATCAGAAGTGTGGAAGTGTTGCGTACAGGAGGTGGTTTTGCCACAGTGAAGTTCTGTGATGCCAACGGTGGCATGAGAGTCAGAGAGAGCAGGCTCTTTCGGTCATTGCGGGATATCCGTCGGAAGATGCCAACAACATAAAAAAGAGCGATCATATGATCGCTCTTTTACGTGTTCGATAAAGATCAGATCCTGTGGATCTGCATATTACTGTTGGAGATCGCATACATACTGCATACCCCAACACCTTGTGCCGGATTCATGGCATTGACGATCTGTCCATTGCCGATATAAATGGCCGAATGTCCATCATATGTGACCAGATCGCCCGGCTGTGCTTCTGCAGGAGATACGATCGTTCCGACATGTTCCTGCTCATAAGAAGTACGAGGCAGAGCTACGCCGAAATGAGAGAATACATACTGTGTAAAACCGGAGCAGTCAAAACCACTCGGTGTCGTACCACCGAAAACATACGGACTGCCAACAAACTGCATTGCAAAGTTGACAAGATCACTTGAACTACCGGTGAAAGAACCTACATCAAAATGCAAAGAATTCAACAGTGCCTGCTGTCTTGCGACTTCTTCTGCAGCCTTTCTGGCTTCTTCTTCGGCTTTCTTCTGTGCTTCTTCTTCCGCAGCCTTCTTAGCAGCTTCTTCCTCAGCACGGATCACTTCGATCGGCTTCTTTACATTGACGACATAAGACACATTGGACTTCTTACCCGCCGCATCGATGAATGTCATATCACAGTTGTACGAACCCTCTGTATTGACATCCACATTGTCGCTTTCCTTAATGACAGGCAACTTGCCGTCCTTATTGGAAACATAACCGATGTTATCGCTGTAATTGAAAGCAGAACCAAGATCCACTGTTACTTCCTCTGATTTGAGGATCACCTGCGGGCCTTCCGGCTCAACCATTCTAATGGCAGCACTTTCTGTAAAACCATACTTCTCAGCATCTGCCGCCGCATCTTTCTTGGAAACGGAAATGTTGATGTTGATATTCTGCAGACCGGACTTCGTACGGTCAAAAGTATCGGCAGTAATGGAAGAGGAACCCATATCGACCTGAGACATGTTGATCGCTGCATCATATGCAGAACGTTCTTCAATCACTTCAGCCTTCAAAGTTTCAAGTGGATCCTGATCATTCATGTTGATCTCAAAGATCTTCAAGTCACCGGTCGTTGCCGGAGCTTTATCTTCAGCATGCACCGGTGACGGTGTACAGATCAAGAGCAGTGCACCGGTAACAGCGAAGAGTTTTGTTACTTTCTTCTTTGTACTCATACTTATAGTGTATTTAAATATTCTTAATAAATCAATGAAACAGGATGACTATGTGAAATTATGGGAAAAATCAAAAAAAGAAACGGTTTTCCGTTTCTTAAAGTCTGTGGATCATCATACGTCCGTTGGTAATGTCATAGATACTGCAGATGCCTACTCCCTGAGCGGGGTTCATGGCATTGACCATCTGTCCGCCACCGATGTAGATGCCGACATGGCCGTTATATGTGACCAGATCACCGGGCATTGCTTCAGCCACGGAAATGACAGTGCCAACACCTTCCTGGCCATAGGAAGAGCGAGGTAGGGCATATCCGAAGTGAGCATAAACGTATTGGGTGAAGCCGGAGCAGTCAAATCCGGCCGGACTGTTGCCACCGTATACATACGGACTTCCGCAGAACTGCAAGGCAAAGTCCGCAATGGCATTGCCGGTGGGATTGACAGCTGCCGGTACCGGGGCAGGGACAGGGGACGGAGCCGGAACAGCACGGGCTTGGACAGCACGTGCAGCTTCTGCTTGGCGTGCAGCTTCTGCAGCCGCTGCAGCTTGACTCGCTGCTTCTTCCGCTGCTGCTTTCTCTGCCGCAATACGTGCTTCTTCTTCCGCTTTCAGCTGTTCAGCTGTCTTCTTGACATTGACTTTGAAGGAGACTGTGCTGATATTGCCCTGTGCATTAAGAGCCTCGATCGTGCATGTATAGACGCCTTCCTTGTTTACATCGACATCATCCTCTTCCCGCAATGCCGGTAAAGCACTGTTGCGAGTATGCAAGCTGGCGATGTTATCCGCAAAGTTGAAGTGAGAACCGTAGTCCACCGTCACCTCTTCATCCTTCACCGTAAGATGAGGGCCGGAAGTTTCCAACTCCACATAAGCATTTTCTGTATAAGCAAGACCGGATGTCTTTTCATCTTTGGATGCAACATTCAAAGTGATATTCACATTCTGAAGACCCGGCTGTGTATGGTCGAAGTCTGTAACGGAGATCACAGAGTTGTTCGCATCAATATCTTCAATATTCATGGATGACACACTGTCCGCATACTTCTTGATGACCTCCTGCTTGAGTGTATCGAGTGGTTTCTGATCGTTGATATCGAGTGTGTAAGTCGATACCGCTGCCGGTCCAACAAGCTCGTTTCCGGCAGTAAGATCCTGGGCCATGACCATATCCGGACGTGATGCCAGGATGCCTGCCATGACAGATGCCATAAGCAAGACTACTTTTTTTTCGTTTCTGTTTGTTTTCCGCATGGCTTCGGTTTTAACAAAAATTCTTAAGATCTGTCCACACTTAACGCTGTTTTCACATAACCATCACATAATGAAAACGCTTTGTTTCTACATTTCATGGTGAATGTCATATAGAATGAAAATGATAAAAAACATCATAAAATACGTATTTTTATGTGAATTCAACACATGATCAACTTGTTTTCATATCTCTTTTTACATGCAAGCATGGTTGTATTTTGTGACTGTATCTTAGCGTTGGAAAACATGCAAGCATGGTACACTGAATGGTATGGATGATCGGTACCGGTAAAACGGAAAGTCGACACATGTTCTTTGCATGTTTTGAACATATCTCTGTTACCATACCGTCATGATGAAAGAGAGGAAACTATGAGATTGTTGAAAAAGCTGGCGGTGGTATGTGCTGCTGCAGCGATGGTCTTTGGTATGTGTGGGGTAATGCCGGCACATGCTAAAAGTACAGCAGATGAGAAGCTCGGAGAGCTGATTTCTTATTACAGAGATTATCAAGAAACTGCCGATACTGATATCATGCGGGTGTTGGATGAATTAAAAGAAGTAGATGAAAAGAAGTATACGGTATGGTCGGATATCATGGCATATTGGCAGTATGTTAATACAGATATGGAAGTGTCCGTCGGTGAGTTACCGGACGGCTTGCCACAAGATGACAGTATGTGCATCGTTGTACTTGGCTTTAAGTTGAATGACGATGGTACGATGAAGCAGGAATTGATCGATAGATTGACGGTTGGTTTACAGTCAGCAAAGAAGTATCCACATGCTTATATTGCTGTTACCGGTGGTGGTACGGCCCCGGGGCATCCCGATGCCACCGAAGGCGGTCTGATGGCCCGGTGGTTGTTGGATCATGGTATTTCCCGGGATAGGATCATTGTTGAGGATAAGGCCGGCAATACTGTCGGCAATGCGGAGAATACATACAATATTCTGCATGAGAAGTATCCACAGGTGAATTGTTTGGCCATGGTCACCAGTGATTATCATGTACCACGTGCTTCTGTGTTGTTTTATTCCAAGTGTCTGCTGGCTGCACAGGCAGTAGGGGGAGAACCATTGCGTATCGTAGCCAATGCCGGATGTATGACCGGATCACAAGGATATGAAAGCATCAGCCTACAGGCCGATGGGGTGGCAAGTGTTGCCGGTGTTGCCATTGCCTCTAAACAGAAACTTTCCATACTCAATGAACTTTCTGTTGCACAGAAGACGATGTTTGTCCCGGGTAAGCAAGTAGATCTCAAGGTTACAGCCGGATATGATTCCAAGTTCACAAGAGATGTCACAGATCTTGTTACAGTGGAAGGATTCGATCCCAATGGAACAGAGGATCAAACCATAACGGTAAGATATGAAGAAAACGGTGTATCCATGGCGGTAGATCTGCCACTTTCGAAGGAATCGGCATACGTCTTTGACCGTTCTTATTTGCAAAGTGAGATTGACGCATGCAAGTCCATGTCCCAAGGAGAATATACAGAAGGATCTCTTGCGGTCTTGGCGGATGCCATAAAGAAGGCAGAAGCAGTATATAAGGATGCTCATGCAAGTAAGGAAGATGTTGCGTCCGCATATACCTCTTTGACAGAAGCCAAAGCCAAGCTTATCAAACTTGTCAATGTTGCCGGTAAGATGCCTGTGGAAGCCAACCACAATAACACCAATGCCTACAAGGTCACAGATGGCGTAAAGGATCTGAAGAATTATTGGGCAGGTGAAGAAAATGGCAATGTTCCCAGCAGTGAGACCGAGATCGTCGTTGATCTTGGTAGTATTCAGCATCTTTCCAATATCCACGTATATCCGTATTGGGGTGGAAATAAGAGATACTACCAATACGAACTCTATACAAGTACAGATAAGAAAGCATGGACCAAAGTTGCGGAGAATAAGACACAAGATTTTATTACCGATGCCGGAATTTCACATGATGTAGATGTGGATGCGGCATACATTAAAATCAAAGGAGTCAAGACATTTGTAGAGGATCGTCCTGATATCAACAACTTCCACCTTGTGGAATTGGAAGCATATGGCTATGAGAAGGACAATATCGCCCTTGGTAAGAAAGTCCTCTCCAGCGGAACCGATACCAGTGCCGGTTCCAGTTCCAACAGTAAAGAATCATTGATCAACGATGGTCAAAGAGACACATACTGGGATGGTGGCACATGTGCCTCCAAACCATGGGTGACTATCGACCTGGAAGATGTATATAAGCTTTCCGGTATGAATGTCATCACCTATTGGATGAGACCGGACAACAGATATTATTATTACGACATCTATACAAGCACGGATGGCGTGAACTATGAGCTTCTCTACCGCAAGAACAATGGTACAGACCCGGCAACGGTCATGGGAGAAGATGTTCCGGTAGACAGGGAAGTATATGCAAGATATGTCAAGCTTGTAGGAACATATGATTCCGCCAATCCTTCCTTCCATCTCAATGAACTTCGTATTTATGGTAAGAAAGGTGATCCAGCTCTTTCCACTGCCAAAAAAGAGTTGCAAGATAAGATTGCATCATATGAGTCCTTTGATACCTCTTCCTATACAAAGAGCAGTGTAAAGGATCTACAGGATGCCTTGGCAAAAGCTGAGGCGTTGTTGCCAGAACCTACAGCCACCCTCGAACAGATCAAAGAAGCGGGAAGTAAGATCGATGCGGCCAAGGAGGCCTTGATCGTACGTGCAAAAGACGAAGATATTCAGGTTTTACAGGAATCTATGTCGGCCAAGGAAAGTTTACATGCGGATGCTTGGACAGAGGTATCCTGGCAGGCGGTGGAAGAGGCGTATGCTAGAGCAGCGAAGTTGTTGCAGAGTACAGATCTTGCCCAAACAGATGTCATTGAGGCAAGAGAAGATCTGGAACAGGCAATGCGATCCTTGGTGAAAAAAGGTGCACAGTCACAAGGAAATGCCAACGAAGATAAGCGACCGGTTACCGGAGAGGGACGAAGTGCCATGCCTTGGGTACTGATATTGGCAGGGACAGTACTGGCCGGAACTGTGGTTAAAAAAGTGTTTGTGAAGTGATGACAAGAAGATCGGATCGGTGGATATCGGCCGATCTTTTCTTATATTGAAAAGAGAGTACGTACAGTTCATGTAAAGTATGCAAAAGAAAGGGCTTTCTGCTTGGAAGAACGTTTTATCTAACATAGAACTCAAATTGATTTAACGAATCGTTGGTAACATCACATGCGGTAAATACCAGGAGGGAAAAATGATGTTGGGATCTAAGATCAAGCAAGCATTTAGTTCAGTACTGGCGGCCGCAATGATGTTTACAGGCATTGCCGCAACTGCCGGTACTCCTGTTCATGCCGAGGGTAATGAACAGACAGTTGTCAATACTGACACTACATGGCAATACAGAGACGACGATCAAGTGCCGGCGGAAGGTTGGCAAACAAGTGAAGTTGTCTCGGAAACACAATGGCAACAGGCCAAAGGAAGCTTTGGTGCCAAGAAGGGGGCCCTTGGCTCTCTTAGTGGTGGCTTTACACCAAAGACATTGCTCAACCAGTATAAAGATGGGACAGAGACGGACATTCCGATGTTCTACTTCCGTACAACATTTGATGTCGCTGATCCGGATACTTGGACAACGATCGAAGGGGACTTCTACTATGATGATGCGGTGACATTATTCATCAATGGACAACGTTTGGCAGGTGGTGCTGATACTGAATTTGATGAACAGGGATATGGTGGAACAAATGACGGAGCACCAAACCATGAAACATTCAAGGTGAGTGATCTTACTAAGTTTAACTTGAAACGATCCGGCAATGTATTGTCGGCTGTCCTTCATAACGGCAGACCGGAAAGTTCTGATATATATCTGGACATTCCGTCCATTGTGCTTAAGAAAGGAGAAGTTCCGGAGGTTCCGGAAACACCTGCTGTACAGATCAAGAATCTTGTGCTTGGCATTGGTTCCACAGAAGCAGAACGCAATATCAACTGGTTGTCTTCTGCTAAGGAAACAGAAGTATTGCAGTATACGATCATGCCGACAGGATGGGAAGATGGAGCTTCATTCCCTACGGATGCTACAACGGTAGAAGCGCAAGGTGCGGATTCCGGCTTTGCGGGCTTCTATTCCTACAAGGCCAACATGACGGGGCTGCAGTCTGACACTTCCTATATCTATCGTGTAGGCAAGGAAGGTGCTTGGTCTGATGTATATTCCTTCACTACAAGCAGAATGGGAACAGGGCTGGAGTTCAGCTTTCTGTTAGCCGGCGATCCTCAGATCGGAGCAAGTGGCAATATCGATAACGACAAGACAAACTGGAATACATCTTTGCGGAATGCAGTGGATGCTCTGCCCGGTACGGATTTCCTTCTTTCTGCCGGTGACCAGGTCAACAGTAAGACCGTCAACGATCAGTATGATGCATTCTACTCTCCCGATCAGTTGCGGACGATGACATTTGCCACAAATGTCGGTAACCATGACAATGGTGACAGAAGATACTCCGACAGTAACAATGTTCCCAATGTTTCCACAAACGGTGTCACAAGCAATACAGGAGATATGTCCGGTGACTATTGGTTCACTTATAATGGTGTCCTGTTTATGAACCTCAACTCCAATGAGAGAAGCACAGCAGCCCACAAGGCCTTCATGGAAGATGCCATCGCCAACAACCCGCAAGCAGTTTGGAAAGTTGTGACTTTCCACCATGCCATCTATTCCATGGCCAACCACTACACAGACAGTGACATTCAACAAAGAAGAGCGGAACTTCCGCAGGTATTCTCCGAACTTGGTGTGGATGTTGTACTTATGGGACATGACCACTACTTCACCCGTACAGCCATGATGAACGGCGGAAATGTGGCAAGTGACAATGTCAAAGGTGCTGCTTCCATCACCGATCCGGCCAAGGGCGATGTCCTCTATCTTACGGCTAACTCCGCTTCCGGCAGTAAGTATTATCAGTTGAACGGCCAGTTGGCCAACGGTACACCGGAGTGGTGTGAGGCTTCTGACCAGAGCAGACGTACAATGTTGACAAATGTCACTGTGAACGGTGGTTCTATGACTTTGGATACGTACTATACAGATAAAGCCGGTCTTGAGAAGATGGATTCGTTCACGATCAATAAACAGTTACCGGAAGGTATCGTGATCCCGGCTGAGATCAAGAATATCAACTTGAACATCGGTTCTGATGAAGGGCAGAGAAACCTGAACTGGATGTCTTCTTTGCAAGAAACAGAGCAGGTCCGCTATGGTGAGAAAGCTTCCTTTGAAACAACGGCTCATACAGTGGATGTGCAAGGAGCGGAGTGTGCAGTAGATGGTATGTATGCCTATAAGGCAGTTATGACCGACCTTAAGCCGGAAACAGAGTATTCCTATTGTGTGGGCAAGGATGGCAATTGGTCGCCCACATATTCCTTTACGACCGGTCGTATGGGTGAAGGTGAAAAGTTCAACTTCCTGTTTGCCGGTGACCCGCAGATCGGTGCCGGTAAGAACGGAAATGCCGTAGATGCGGAAAGCTGGCGTGCTTCTGTAGCCAATGCCATGGCAATATTGCCGGATACAAGCTTCCTGTTGTCTGCCGGTGATCAGGTCAATAAGAATGCAAATGATGAGCAGTATGAAGGGTTCCTCTCGCCTGAGGCTTTCCGCTCCACAGCTTTAGCTGTAAATGTCGGTAACCACGACAACAAGAATGCCAGATATACAGACTACTATAATATGCCAAATGTATCTTCCAAAGGTGCCACGGCCGGTACCGGTGCAGGTTCCGGCGACTATTGGTTCACATACAACGGTGTCCTGTTCATGAATCTCAACTCCAATAACATGAGTACGGCCGAGCATAAGGCATTTATGCAAGAAGCCATTGCAAACAACCCCAATGCCAAGTGGAAGATCGTTTCCTTCCACCATGCCATCTACTCCATGGCAGGTCATTATACCGACAGTGATATTCAACAAAGAAGAGCGGAACTCCCGCAGGTATTCTCCGAACTTGGTGTGGATGTTGTACTTATGGGACATGACCACTACTTCACCCGTACAGCCATGATGAACGGCGGAAATGTGGCAAGTGACAATGTCAAAGGTGCTGCTTCCATCACCGATCCGGCCAATGGTGATGTTCTCTATCTTACGGCTAACTCCGCCTCCGGCAGTAAGTACTATGATCTCAACGCACAGTTTGCGACAGGTAAGCCGGAATGGGATGAAGCAGACGACCAAAGTGCTCGGCCGTCTATGACAAATGTTACGGTGGACGGTGATGTATTGACTTTGGATACGTACTATACTGACAAGACAGGTCTGGAAAAGATGGATTCTTTCACGATCGACAAGTCGGAAAGACCGCAGCAGCCTACTCCTACAAACAAACCGACAGAGAAGCCCACAAAGCCTACCGAGAAACCGGCAAAGCCCATGGAAACAGCTAAACCAAGTACGGACAAGAAGCCTTCCACAGGTGTTGATGGTACGCCGTTAGCCGTATATGGCGGTATGTTGGCAGTTGCCGGTGCGGCGCTTGTATTATTGTTGAAGAAATAACCGGAAAGAAGGACTGGATATTTGAAAAAGACCGGAAAGTGGAAACAAGACTTGATCACAGCGCTCATCATGATTGTTGTGATCATGGGGGTCTTGTTCATTCATCAAAAAGATCCGATAACCTATGAGATGTTTGATTCCCAAAGTATCTCCTATGCCCATGCCGAAGTGACGGATATCGTGGCGGAAGATCTTGTCAAAGAAGAGTATTCTTCGCAGCGGTATGAAGGGGTACAGACGATCAAGGCCAAGATCTTAACCGGATGTTTGAAAGGACAAACGGTGGAGATCAAGAATGAACTAAGTGCCACTCACAATGTACAGACAAAGCCGAATATGCACATCATCGTAAAGATCGACGATCCACAAGGAGTAGAGCCTTTCTATTCGGTATTTAACTATGACCGCACAGCCGGACTGGTATTGATGGTGGGAATGTTTGCTGTCCTTATGATGCTTATCGGGGGAAAGAAAGGGGTACGATCCATGATCGGACTGGCATTTGCCATGTTTATGATCATGGGATTCCTTTTGCCGATGTGTTATCAAGGTCATTCGCCGATTCTTATGGGACTTTTGACAGCCGTGATCATAGATGCCGTGGGGATGTTGTTGCTCAACGGCTTCAGCATGAAGACAGGAACAGCCATTGTGGCGGTAGCCCTTGGTACGGTTGCGGCGGCCCTGTTGTACATGATGTTTTCCAACATTCTGCATATGTCGGGTTTCAATGTGGGGGAGGCGGAAGATCTTGTTTTGATCAGTCAGAATACAGGTCTTCATGTCGGTCAGATGTTGTTTACAGGTATTTTGATCGCTTCTTTAGGAGCGGTCATGGACATGACGATGTCCATTGCGTCATCTTTGTTTGAATTAAAAGAAGTGCATCCTGAACTCACAAGCAGAGAATTGCTTCGATCCGGTATGCATATCGGCAAAGACATTATTGGTGTAAACTGTCAGACTTTGATCCTGGCTTTTGCCGGTACAGCGATCATGGAATTGATGGTACTTGTGGCATATGGGGCTCAATTGCCACAATTGATGAACTCCGACTACATGACCCTGGAATTGATGCATGCTTTGATCGGAAGTATGGCCGTGATCTTGGCGGTACCGCTTACGACTGTGATAGGTACTGTTTTGATCACCGGCAAAGAACACAAAGCGTAACGAAAGACCGCATCCTGCAATGCGGCCTTTTTTCTTAATATCCGTATTTCCTTTTATATTTTCTCAACATGAAAAGGGATAAGCACAGTGCGGCAAACTCTGCGACCGGTGTTGCTGACCACACGCCGGTCACCCCCCATATCTCGGGTAACACCATCATGGCGATCACCATAAAACCAAATGAACGTGAAAATGCCAGGACAGCCGAGATCAGACCGTTTGAAAAAGCTGTAAACATACTACTGGCAAATACGTTATAGCCGATAAAGAGAAGAGCCAATGAGCAGATGCGGTTTCCCTCTACCGCCAAGCCGTATACCGGATCATTGGGACGGGCAAATATTGCAACCAATGGCTTGGTAAGTACCACCGACGCAAGTAATGTTACCAAGGCAATCACACTGATGATCAAAAAGCTCAATCGGATCAATTTCTGTGTCTTTTCATGATTCTGTTCACCATAGTAATAACTGATCATAGGAGCTACACCATAGGCATATCCGGTATAGAGTGAGGTGGCAAACATCAACACATACATGATGATGGTAATGGCGGCGACACCGCTCTCCCCTGCATATTTCAACATTGCACCATTGAACATCATCGTGACGATGCCCGTTACCAATGCCGTAGCCATCTCTGAACTTCCGTTTATTGCCGCATCCCACAAAGTCTTGCCACGACACACCGGTCTTGTAAAGTGCAATAGACTGTCTTTACGAGAAAACAATACCAGACCTGCTATGGCCGTTACGGAATATCCTAAGCCGGTGGCGATCGCCGCACCACCAATGCCCATATCAAAGAATTGGATCAGAACATAGTCCAGAACGATGTTCAAGATCCCGCCTGCTATAGTGCAGATCATGGACAGTCCTGACTTACCGGCTGCTATCATATAAATCGTAAAGTTATTCATCAATAAGATCGGTACCGTAAAGAGCAAGTACTTGCTTAAATACATATGACAGTGATCAAATACGGCTGTGGACAAATGCATACTTGCAAAGATCTTGTCCATGACCATATATCCCACTGCCCCCATGACAAAGCCTACGATCACATTGACGATGATCAAAAACGTGAGATCCTCATTGGCTTCTTTGCTTTTCTGTTCGCCGACCTTACGCATGATGACAGCACTGCCACCGGTGGCAAGCATGGTGGAAACAGCAGTCACAAGGGAAATGATCGGAGCTGTCAGATTGACGGCAGACAGTGCACCGGTGCCGATTAGATTCGACACGAACAAACCATCCACCATTGTATAAAATGACATGACCAGGGTCATAACGATGGTCGGCACCGCAAATCGTAATACATTGCTTAGGGTGATGGACCGACTGTATGCGTTCTCGCTTGACATAGATAGAAAACCTCCTTGTATTTCTGTATAACGATTCGAATGATAAACTATACAGTTACAGTAGAGTCAAAGACATTTTGTATACATTCGCAGGATAATACCTCACGTTCTTTTCACATACATCTTGTATGATCTTGCTATGAGGTGAACCTATGTCTGACAGAACAAAGAAAGCATTGGAACAGTCTTTGAAGAACATGATGAAAAAGAAGCCGCTGGATAAGATCACGATTGCAGATATCACCAATGACTGTGGGGTCAGCAGGATGTCGTTCTATTACTATTTCAGAGATATCTACGATCTGGTGGAATGGTCGATGCTAGTGGATGCTATGCAAGCAGTGCAAGGGAATGAAACGGCTGATACGTGGCATGAAGGGCTTCTTGGTATATTTGAAGCGGTGGAACGTAATAAAGAAGTGATCTTGAATGCTCATAAGAATATGCCGCGGATCCGGATGGAGAACTTTCTGTGGAAGTTGACATATGGGTTCTTGATGGGGGTTGTAAATGAGAAGAGTGCCGGGACAAAGATCGATGAAGAGGATAAGGCGTTTATTGCCGATTTCTACAAGTACAGCTTTGTGGGGATCTTGATGCATTGGATAGATGGGGGTATGAAGGAGGATCACAGAGTACTTGCTGAGAAGATGGAGACGACTTTGCAAGGAAATATCGGAAACTCCATACAGAACTTTTTGCATAAACAGTAAATGTCTTTACAGATACAGGCGTTTGATAAAAAACTTATCAAACGCTTTTTGTTGTTAAAGGAAACCGGTGTCATGCTTCATTACTATGAATGTATAAGAAGAAAGGCGGTAAAGTCATGAATAAGACATTTACAAAGTTTGCAGTTGTAACGGCAGCGGCAGCCACCGCCGCCGTTGCTTTGAAGAAGTCAAAACAGGCTAAGCTTGTGAAACTTGAACAAGAGCATAATTCCTATCGCAATACGGAACTTGGCATGCATGGAAAGAACAATAAGAATATCTACTACAGTAATGGCAATTACGAGGCATTTGCACGTCCTGAGAAGCCTGTTGGTATTGAAGATAAGAACGCATATATCGTAGGTAGTGGCTTGGCGGCATTGGCAGCAGCTTGCTTCCTTGTCAGAGACGCCCAGATGCCCGGCGATCATATCCATATCTTGGAAGCTATGGATGTAGCAGGGGGGGCGTGTGATGGCATCTATGATCCAAGCAGAGGATATGTAATGAGAGGCGGACGGGAGATGGAAAATCATTTCGAGTGTCTCTGGGATCTGTTTAGAAGTATTCCTTCTTTGGAAAAACCGGGTGCTTCGGTATTGGATGAGTTCTATTGGCTCAATAAACATGATCCTAACTATTCTTTGTGCCGTGCGACTGAAAACAGAGGCCAGGATGCCCACACGGACGGCAAGTTTAACTTGTCTGAAAAAGGCTGTATGGAGATCATGAAGCTGTTTTTGACAAAAGATGAAGATCTGTACGATAAGAAGATCGAAGATGTATTTGATGATGAAGTGTTCGATTCCACATTCTGGTTGTACTGGCGAACGATGTTTGCTTTTGAAAATTGGCACAGTGCCTTGGAGATGAAGCTGTACTTCCAGCGTTTCATTCATCATATTGCCGGTCTGCCGGACTTCAGTGCTTTGAAGTTCACAAGATACAATCAGTATGAGTCTTTGATCTTGCCGATGCAGAAGTATTTGGAGGCAGCCGGAGTGGATTTCCGTTTCCATACAGAAGTCACAAATGTACTGTTTGAGAATAAAAACGGAAAGAAAGTCGCAACGGCGATCGAGTGCAAGGTGAATGGAGTGGAGAACGGCATCGTTCTGGATGAGAACGATCTTGTGTTCGTTACCAACGGCAGTTGTACGGAAGGTACGATCTATGGTGATCAGAATCATGCCCCCAATGGCGACGCTAAGGTCCAGACGAGCGGTTGCTGGAGTTTGTGGAAGAACATTGCCGCCCAAGATCCTTCTTTCGGACATCCGGAAAAGTTCTGCAGTGATGTGAATAAGACAAACTGGGAATCGGCTACGATCACAACTCTGGATGACAAAATCATCCCGTATATCACCAATATTTGTAAACGAGATCCTCGTACCGGGAATGTTGTGACAGGTGGTATCGTTTCTTGCAAAGATTCCAAGTGGTTGCTCAGCTGGACCATCAACCGTCAGGGACAGTTCAAGGAACAGGATCCCAATAATGTATGTGTATGGGTCTATGGGCTGTTTACGGATGTGGAAGGCGACTATGTGAAGAAGCCTATGAAAGAATGTACAGGTAAAGAGATCACGATGGAGTGGTTGTATCATATCGGTGTTCCAACAGAGATGATCGAAGATCTGGCGGAGAACAGTGCCGTATGTGTACCGACGATGATGCCTTATATCACAGCTTTCTTTATGCCTCGTACAAAGGGTGATAGACCGGATGTGATCCCGGATGGATGCGTGAATTTTGCTTTCCTGGGACAGTTTGCGGATACACCAAGAGATACGGTGTTTACAACCGAGTACTCTGTCAGAACGGCCATGGAAGCAGTATATGGACTTTGTAATGTGGACAGAGGGGTTCCGGAAGTTTGGAGCAGTGTATATGATGTCAGAGATCTTTTGGACAGTTCGGTGAAGTTAATGGATGGAAGATCCCCGCTGGAGATGGATCTTGGTCCGTTGAATGTACTGAAGAAGCCACTTATTAAATTTGCGGATAAGACGGTGATCGGTAAATTGTTGAGAGATCATGGTGTATTGAAAGATGATATGCTGAAGTAAAAGAAGAGGCCGTGGGGCATATGCCCATGGCCTCTTTTGGGATAAAGGAAAACCACCGGGTATGAACCGGTGGAAAGGGAGAAAGTCTTTGTTATGTACCTGCTGCAGGCAGATACTCCGACTTGCAATTACATTATAGTATTGTATATAAGGAATACATGTTAAGATCATTTCCTAATATAAGGAAATTCTAAACTACATACAATATCTTAAAGGTCGTTTAAAACAGTACCTGCGTTTAGAGGAATACCTATTTATGTTTTAATAATGCTATAATACAAGTGTTAATATGGAGGTTTATAGTATGACGAAGCCAACTCTTGTGGTCCTGGCAGCAGGCATGGGGAGTCGTTACGGCGGCATGAAACAGATCGATGGTGTAGGTAGCCATGGGGAGCCTATCATCGAATTTTCTATATATGATGCAGTAAAAGCAGGATTTGGAAAAGTGGTCTTGATCATTAAGAAAGAACATGAACAGGCTTTTCGAACAGCTTTGACAGATCGGGTGGCACCGCATATCGATGTGGAATTTGCTTACCAGGATCTGTATGATGTTCCGGCTGATATCACAGTGCCGGCCGAACGTGTGAAGCCTTGGGGTACGACGCATGCTTTGCTTGCTTGTCGTGATATCGTGAAAGAGCCGTTTGCCATCATCAATGCGGATGATTTCTATGGTCGTGATGCTTATGAGACGATCTGTCATTTCCTGGAACATGATGTTCGGGACGGTTATTATGCCATGGTTGGATATCCTTGCATGAATACACTGACAGAGAACGGTACGGTAACACGTGGTCTTTGTGAGAAGAATGAAGCGGGTGAGTTGACGCACATCGTGGAATTGAAGGAGATCGCTCTGAAAGACGGTCATGCGGTGTATAAAGAGGGAGAAGTGTGGAAGCAGTTGGCGGATGATGCTCTTGTTTCCATGAATTTCTGGGGCTTTACACCTGCGGTGTTCCCGGCTTTGGAAAAGATTTTTGATGATTTTATCCACAGTGACATCACTAAGGATCCGATGAAGTGTGAACATGTCATTCCTACGGCTGTAGGTCGTATGGTTCAAGAAGGTACATGTTCTGTGCAGATGCTTTCTTCCAAGGATAAGTGGTTTGGCGTTACATATAAAGAAGACAAGCCGGAAGTTGTAAAGAAGATAGCAGCATTGAAAGATGCCGGTGTATATCCGGATATACTCTGGAAATAATAAGAAAGCCGAGATAGCTAAAGATAATTGGAGATGTTAAGCAGGGGTAGTAGAAATATAAAGAAGCTCTCTTTAAATACAAATTAAACCAATATACATGGATACAGTCACATGATGTTGATAACTTCGGATACACAATAAACCATTTATTATGGCTTCTCCGTAAAGACGTAGTCATTCGTGTCCTCCCCAATAGATCCATACAAAAACGATCTCTAAAATAATTGCGACAGATGTCCAAAGTAAAAGCCATTGCTTAAGCAATGGCCTTTTTATGTTATTTACTGTATTTTTCTGTGATCTGTTGCATTTGTGCAAACTGCTGCTCCATCTCTTCAACAAGCCGGAACTGTGTGCGGGCACGCACCAGATTGTGCTCCGGATATGTTGTCTTGAAGTAAGTGTCTCCCTGCAGATAGTCAGTGAGGAATCTCATGCCGCATTCCAGCGTCATAAGACGGGCTCCCCACGGCAGACTCTTTACTTCCGCATCTGTCAATACATCTTTCGTTTCTTCCAAGTATCCTTTTGTATATGTTTCGTACAGATCGATATCGAAATGTACTTTGGAAAGATCCGGTTCATCCTCAGCTGCTGTGGCAGCACCGAAGCGAATGGAGTCACCGAAGTCATTGGCAGCCAGACCAGGCATGATCGTATCCAAGTCGATGATGCAAAGGCCCTTACCTGTTTCGGCATCGAACAGGATATTGTTCAGCTTTGTGTCATTGTGTGTGACACGTACCGGCAGAGTATGAGCTTCCTGCTGATCGACAAGGACATGACAGTCATCTTTGCGGTCCAATACAAAGTGGATTTCTTTCTTACAAGAAGCGGCACGATTCATAATATCTCTTTTCAGAGCCAACTCGAATGCTTCGAATCTCTTCACTGTGTTATGGAAATCCGGGATCGTTTCATTCAATGTATCGGCCGGATACTCGCCAAGCTGCTTCAGGAAGTGACCGAAACTCTTACCGGACTGGTAGAACTGTTCTTTGTTTTCGACCATCTGATAGCAGACAGAATCAGCGATGTAGTGGTAAGAACGCCAGGGCTGGCCATCACAGTCCTCATAGTATGTATCACCTGTCTTTGTCTTGATGCAAGACAATGTTTCACGATCGGGATCGCCACCTTCTTTGCGGATGACATCACGCAGGTATTCTGTGACACCGAAGATGTTGTTCATAACAGCAGAAGGGTCTTTGAAGACATTACTGTTGACACGTTGCAGGATATAAGCAAATTTGTCACCGTCTTCCGTAGGCATGTATACGGCATATGTTTCGTTGATATGTCCTTCTCCAAACGGTTTGACATAGCTGCACTGTGTGCCAAAACCAAAGGCATACAGGGCATCTTCCAATTCTCTTGTATGAACACCGTCGATCTTTCTCTTTTCCGGAAACAGTACTTCTCCGGCTTCGATTTTTCTTTTTGGATCGATCACACAGTTGGCCTTTACCACACTGCCAAGACCGATGTGGGCACCTTTACCGATGCGGCAGTCATGGTCTACGACCGCTCCGCTGTTGATGAGTACTCCTTCTTCGACGACAGTATGTGTGTTGACAACAGCATTCTGCATGATGAAGCTTCCGGCCTTGATGACAGCACTGGGACTGACTACAGCAGAAGGATGGATGATGGAAGGTACATTATACCCTGCTTCCAACAGCTTCTCTGTCCAATAGAGCCTTTGCCCATTATCACCAAGAGCTGCAACAGCAGTAGGATATTCTGCGTGAAAAGCTTTATAATCACAGCATTTTCCAATAACGTCCTTGTTTGTGGACGCATCGTCCAAGAATACGACTTTGTCATAACCAAGCTGATATGCCGTTTCCCGGGCCATGATGCCGAATTCACCGGCACCGATAATCAAAAGAGTTTTCATATATTTAGTCACAGGATAAGATCCTGCTTCCTCCGCGTGTATTATATACTAACTCAATTCGCATTTGGGTAATGTTCGTGGAAAGTGAGAGAATCATGGGAAATTTTATGCGTTTCTTTGATTGAATGGAATGCTGCTTTCTCAACGTGCATTATATAATATTTGCTATGATCATATGTGAGTTTGTGTATGTCTGTCACTATATGACAGTATAGTGATTTGCGATGGTACGGATATATTGTGTTAATTGAAATGGGGGATGAGTTATGACTAAACAAGAAACAAAAATGATGAAGGGAATGGCTATCCTATTGATGTTAATGCATCATTTGTTCATTTTGCCGGACCGGATCATATATGGTCATTTTACATATTCCTTTACTGTGTTTGGACAAAATCCGGCAGTGTATATTGGAGCTTTTGGAAAGATTTGTGTTTCTTTGTTTTTCTTTCTTGGTGGTTATGGCATATATAAGAGCTGTGAAGAACATAACTTCAATTTGTTGGCAAGATTAAAAAAATTATATTTATCTTATTGGAAAGTATTCATTTTGTTTATCCCATTGGCTTTCCTGTTTTTGCGTTTAGGATGGATCACAGATTGGGCTGTCAGTCGATATCGTCCTTTTTCATTTAATGCCCTGCTGCAAAACTTTTTTGGATTATCTGATTCTTATAATGGTGAATGGTGGTTTTTGTTCAGCTATGCTATTGCATTATGTACATATCCATTGATCGTAAAGATTTTTGAAAAGCATTCATTTGCATGCAATACAGTAATAGTATGTGCCGGCAGTATATTTGTAACAAGTGTTTTTCCGCATATTGATATGCTTATGACAAATACATTGTATAAGACGTTTTTTTGTCAGAGTGCTCCGTTTATTGCTTGTTTCTGGATGGGGGTCGCAATGGCAAAGTCAAATATGGTGGATAAGTTATATGTTTCTTTGAAAAGAGAAAATATGTTGAATCCTTTAGCGGATGTTGTATGGATGGCGGTTTTGGTTTATCTGCGAGAGAATTATTTTGGGGATTCGTTTGATATTTTTACTGTTCCGATGTTGATAGTAGTTGTGTTGGATCTTGTTCGGCATATTGCATGGATGGGAAAAGCATTACGTGTCTTAGGCATGCACAGTACGAATATGTGGTTGTGTCACTCGTTTTTTTGTTACTATTTTGCTCCCTTTGCTTGGCTGGTATCTTTTACAAACAGTGCAGTTATTTCGTTGCTTACGTTGGTTGCATTATCTTTAGCCGGATCGGTCATGATCGATCGCATATGGGATGCGATCGGACATATAGCACAACGTATTTTTCTGAAAAAAGTGATCGTCTGATCAGTGAAGAGGTGATTACATGACTCGGCAATTTTATACAACGGGAGAGTTTGCCAAGCGGGCACAGGTGACATTGCGTACTATTCGTTATTATGACAAAGTGAATTTGCTTCATCCCAGCAAAGTGACGGAAGCGGGAGCTCGGTTGTATACCGATGCGGATCTTGCCAAATTACAGCAGATCCTGCTGTATAAGTACCTGGGATTCTCACTGGATGAGATCAAAGAGATGACTTTGGCGGCACAAGATCCGGAATATCTTGTTTCTTCTTTGCAAATACAAAAGAAGCTTGTACAAGAGAGGATACAGGAGATGGCCCAGATCGTTGGGGCTATTGATGAAATGACCGAACGGATCGAGCAGGATCAAGCTATAGACTGGAATAGTATGCTTCATCTGATACATATGTCCACAATGGAGAGAAGTCTGCGCACTCAGTACCTCAATGCGGCCAATATCTCAGCACGTATCAAATTACATGAAGAGTATTCCGTCAATCCTCGAGGCTGGTTTCCGTGGATAATGGATCGTATGCCTTTGCAAAAAGGTGAAGATGTGCTGGAGGTGGGATGTGGCAACGGGGCATTTTGGAAAGTGAATCATGACAGGATCCCGTTGGATTGTCATATCGTATTGACGGATCTTTCGGCCGGTATGATACGTGATTCCCGAATGGCGATCGGAGAAGATCCAAGATTCCGGTATGGGGTGATGGATTGCGAGGATCTGCTCTATCCGGATCACTGTTTTGATCGTGTGTATGCCGATCATGTACTGTTTTATTGTGACACGGACAAAGCTTTGCAAGAGATCTTTCGGGTGCTGAAAGAGGATGGAGTATTGATCTGCAGTACATACGGACAGGACCACATGAAAGAGATCACGGAACTCGTACAGCAGTTCAATAAAGACATCGTATTGTCGGGAAACAGTTTGTATGACAAGTTTGGATTGGAGAATGGGAGAGGGATGCTTGGAAAGTACTTTACTTCGGTAGAGAGTTGGAAGTATGAGGATGCGATCGTGATCGATACACCGGAACCGTTGATCTCTTATATATTGTCATGCCATGGTAATCAGAACAGGGTGTTGATGGATAAATATAAAGAGTTTAAAGAGTTTGTGACAGAGAAGGTGCAGGGGGGATTTCGGATCACGAAGGATGCCGGGATCTTTCTGTGTAAAAAGGGAAAGATATGAATAATTTATGAGAAATGCATAAAAACACTTGAAGGTGACGTTACGTCACCTTTTAATATATAGTTGTAAGACATGGAGGTACATGTATGAATATTATCGTTACCGGCGGTGCCGGCTTTATTGGTTCCAACTTTGTGTTCCTGGAATTGGACAAGCACCCGGAAGATCGCATCATTTGTGTGGACAGTTTGACATATGCAGGTAATCTCAAGACATTGAAAGATGTCATGGATCGTCCGAATTTCCGCTTTGTGAAACTGGATATTCGCGACAGAGAGGGTGTCTATAAGTTGTTTGAGGAAGAACATCCGGATATTGTTGTCAATTTTGCGGCAGAGAGCCATGTTGACCGTTCTATTGAGAATCCTGAGATCTTCTTGGAGACAAACATCATCGGTACATCTGTTTTGATGGATGCTTGCCGTAAGTATGGCATTCAGAGATATCATCAGGTATCTACGGATGAAGTATACGGTGATCTGCCTTTGGATCGTCCGGATCTGTTCTTTACAGAGAATACACCACTTCACACAAGTTCTCCGTATTCTTCTTCTAAGGCAGCTGCCGATCTTTTGGTAAATGCTTATCATAGAACATTCGGTTTGCCTGTTACCATCTCCAGATGTTCCAACAACTACGGTCCGTATCAGTTCCCGGAGAAGTTGATCCCGTTGATGATCGCCAATGCTTTGGCAGATAAGAAGCTTCCTGTATATGGGGAAGGTTTGAATGTCAGAGACTGGTTGTATGTTGAGGATCATTGTAAAGCCATCGATCTTATTATTCGTAAGGGTAAGGTAGGCGAAGTCTACAACATCGGCGGTCATAATGAGATGAGAAACATTGATATCGTAAAGATCATCTTGGCAGAACTCGGTAAGCCGGAAAGCTTGATCGAGCATGTAACAGACCGTAAAGGTCATGATCAGAGATATGCGATCGATCCTGCTAAGATTCATCATGATCTCGGTTGGTTGCCGGAGACGATGTTCAAGGACGGTATCAAGAAGACGATCCGTTGGTATCTGGATAACCAGGATTGGTGGAAGGATATCATTTCCGGTGATTATCAGAATTACTATGCAGAGATGTACGGAAAGAAAGAAGTGTTGAAATAATGAAGATCTTTGTGACAGGTGTCAGTGGTCAGCTTGGTCATGATGTTATGAATGAGCTGAAGAGCCGTGGGTATGAAGGGATCGGTAGTGATATTGCCCCTACGTATAGCGGTGTTCAGGATGGTACGGATGTTTGTACGATGCCGTATGTGCAGCTGGATATCACTGATGAGAAGGCCGTACATACGTTGGTCGAGGAGCTTCATCCGGATGTCATCGTACATTGTGCAGCTTGGACGGCCGTGGATCTTGCGGAAGATGATGACAAGGTCGAGAAGGTCCGTGCGGTCAATGCTTTGGGTACAAAGTATATTGCCGAAGCCGCAAAGCAGATCGATGCCAAGATGGTGTACATTTCCACAGACTATGTATTTGACGGTCAGGGTACAGAACCATGGGATCCTGATTGTAAGGACTATAAGCCGTTGAATGTATATGGTCAGACAAAGTTGGAAGGAGAGTTGGCTGTTTCCGAGACATTGGAGAAGTACTTTATCGTTCGTATTGCTTGGGTATTTGGTAAGAACGGTAAGAACTTCATCAAGACGATGCTTAAAGTAGGAAAAACGCATGATGAAGTGCGTGTTGTCAACGATCAGATCGGCACACCGACATATACATATGATTTGGCAAGACTTCTTGTGGATATGTTGGAAACGGATAAATATGGTTATTACCATGCCACGAATGAAGGTGGATACATCTCCTGGTATGATTTCACGAAAGAGATCTACAAAGATGCAGGGTATAAGACAAAGGTCACTCCTGTTACAACGGAAGAGTATGGTTTGAGTAAGGCTGCCAGACCTTTTAACAGCAGATTGGATAAGTCCAAGCTTGTAAAGAACGGCTTTAAGCCATTGCCGACATGGCAAGATGCTTTGAAGCGTTATATCGATGAATTGGATATGGAGGAATTGTAAGATGGGACAGATCAATGTAGAAAAGAATGTAGGTGGCATTGAGGGGTTGTGCGTTATTACCCCGACTGTACATGGTGACAACAGAGGCTACTTCATGGAAACATATAATGAGAATGACATGAAAGAAGCAGGTTTTGATATCACATTTGTGCAGGACAATCAGTCTATGAGTACAAAAGGTGTGCTCAGAGGTCTTCATTTCCAGAAACATTATCCGCAATGTAAGCTTGTAAGAGCTGTCAGAGGTTCTGTCTTTGATGTGGCAGTCGATCTGAGAGCCGACTCTAAAACATACGGTAAGTGGTATGGAGTGGAGTTGACGGCTGAAAACAAGAAGCAGTTCCTCATTCCTGAAGGATTTGCGCATGGTTTCTTGGTACTTTCCGACGAAGCGGAGTTCTGCTACAAGGTAAATGATTTCTACCATCCCAATGATGAAGGTGGTATGGCATGGAACGATCCTGAGATCGGCATTGAGTGGCCGCATTTGCAGGGTGAGTACAAAGGCAGTGCTTCCGGTGAAGGCTATACATTGGACGATGGCACTCCGCTGAATCTTTCTGACAAGGATCAGAAGTGGGCCGGTTTGAAAGAAACATTCAAGTTCTAATGCTTGATTCAGGAAGGGAACGCTTAAGTTCTCTTCCTTTTTCTATGTGCCGGTAGGGTCTTATGTGTATAATATATAAATCCGGAGGTATGTATGCCAGTCAAGTTGAAGAAATATATCGTTTGTCCGTATTGTGGTTACCACTATGATGCCAGAAAAAAGAGATGTCCATTTTGCGGTACATACATAGAACGAGACAGAGACGATATGACTGACAGAGATATCGAGTATGTGATGGAGCCGGCTCGCAGTCCGTGGAAGAAGCTCTTTTTAAATGCTCTTTCGTTGACGGTGGTCTTGGCAGTGATCGCAGGTGTGGGTTTTGGATGTTATAAGCTGTATGATAAACTGATGGAATCTGTACCAAAGCAGGAGGAGACAGAGAAAAAGGAAACGATCGGAACGATCACAGTTATGATCTCATCAAATATTATAGAGAGAGATCGGCCGTCTGTTTCAGCAGATATTGTGGGAGATGCTTATTTCGGGGAGACATATGATGTATATGAAACGGCGGATGCCGAGGGGTATACATGGTACAGGATCGATGAAGGTACTTGGATCCCGGATGATGGAACTTGGGTCAAGTTTGCGGCAGATAAGGAGAAATGATGGCAAAAGATATAGATCGTGAAAATGAATTGAATGAAATATATGAAGAGTTGGAGAACGGTGGTCGTTCACCAAAGAAGATATGGGGGGAAAGGATCCTTATCGTTGTTCTGATCGTGGTCATGACCGGGGTTCTGTTGTTTGTGGGGGTTAAGGTTGTGGATCGTTTTGGGCCTAAGCCAAAGCCTGCGCCGTTGGAAGTTATTCCGCAGGCAACAGCTCAGCCGGAACATACAGCAGATCCGGGAATGGATCCTGCTGTCGAAGCTGTGGGATAAGAGTGAGGTATAAGTATGAATTACAATGAACCGGATAATAAAACGACGCAGATCCCTTCTTTTTTGAGGGGGGCAGAATATACGGGTCTTCCTCCGGAAGAAGATACGCAAGAACTTGAAGCACCGAAAGAAAAAGCTATTCCGGTTGAGGAAGTACAGAAGATCGAGCCGGCAAAGCAAGAGATTCCACCTGAAAAAAAGCCTTCTAAAAAGAAAAAGCCGAAAAAGAATAAGCTGCCGCTTTCAGTTCGCAGATTAAGTGTTGTGGTTGTGATTGCCTTTGTTTTGTATGTTGGTATCAATGTTTTCTGGGTTTTGTCAGGTTCTTCGAGTGTTCCGGAAAAAGAGCCTGAACATCAGAATGAAGTGGCAGAGGTGGAAGAAAACAATATACCAACCGCTGCTCCGACAGTGCTTCCGGAAGTTACGGAAGCACCGATAGTACCGTCCAACATTGGAACAGCCTCTGTTCTGGCTGAAACGATCACGAAAAGAACAGAGCCGTCTTTGGGAGCTCCGGAATCCGGCACAGCAATGATGGGGGAAACATATAATGTTTCAAATGTGCAGGATGCAGATGGATATACATGGTATCAGATCGACGATGGAACATGGATCGCCAGTGATGGTACTTGGATTGAATTTGTACAAAATTAACAAGGGAATGAAGAGGGGGATCACTACGATTCGTCTCTTTTTATATAATCTTTTTGATTTGCGAGTAATAGCGATAATTATTTACTGAAGCAGTCAATAGCATGATTTGTACATTGTTCAACATATGTTGGTTTTTCGAGTGAATTATGTAAACATGGATAGAAAGAACGGGTTTTATAAGTACAATATAGAGTTGTTTAGAGATGGGGTTTTGTATGGAGTCGAAGAAAAAGATTTTATTGTTGGCAAATGCTGTATCCGGAACAAAGAATGCAGTGAGTCATTTGTTTACAATGGTAGAGGAGTTGACTAAAAGAAACTGTCTTGTGACTGTGTATCCGGTTGTTCCGGAACATGGATTGATGTCGGAAGATCTTGCTGAATTCTATAAAGCAGGGGAATTTGATGTGATAGCTTGTTGTGGTGGAGATGGAACATTGAATCACCTGATCAATACAATGATGAGAAATGAGATCTGTTGCCCGATCGGATATATTCCGACAGGTAGCACGAATGATTTCTCCAGAAGTATGAATCAAGGAAAGTATTTGACTTTGGAAGAGCAATGTGCAGCCATTGCGAATGGCAAGACATTGGCATATGACATCGGTAAAGTAAACGATGCATATTTCAACTATATTACTGCTTTTGGTGCTTTTACGAAGGTAAGTTACAGTACACCGCAGAAACTGAAGAACGTACTTGGATACGGTGCATACATGATCAATCTGATCGGTAATCTGTCCGAGGTCATTACATATCGTAGACATGTGAGATATGAGTATGATGGCGGTAGTGGAGAAGGGGATTTTGTCTTCGGTGCGGTATGCAATACGACAAGTGTAGCCGGGGTGGAATCTCCTCTTGTGAAGCATTCTTCCTTGTCTGATGGTTTGTTTGAAGTCATTATGATCAGTGCTCCAAACAATATCGGTGAGTTCAATCGTATCGTGCAGAAGATGTCCACCGGTGATACGGATGATAAGCTTTTGATTAAGTTTACGACTAAGAAAGTGGTATTTCACTTTGATAAAGAATTGAATTGGACGTTGGATGGCGAAGAGTACTCCACCGGAACGGATGTGGTGATCGAGAACTGTCCGCATGCTATGAAACTGTGTGTTCTATAGCTGTTTTTCGCTCATGCACGGCTGATGAAATTTGGAATTTTTGATGACCGTGTGCTATTATCAAAAGGATAAAGAGGTAGATAGATGAAACATTTGATGGCACAGCTTGTTAAATTCGGTCTTGTGGGAGTTCTTTGCTTTTTCATTGATTTCGGCTTGTTTACAGTATGCAATGCTGTGGGTGTACCTTATTTGATCTCAGGATTTGTGGGATTTACAGTATCCGTCATCGTCAATTATGTTTTGAGCATGAAGTATGTGTTTGAACGTCGTGACAATATGTCCAGAAAGCGGGAATTCATCATCTTTGTGATCTTAAGTGTTATTGGTCTTGTGCTGAATGAAGCTCTGCTTTACATTGGCATGGATGGCGTTTATTATCGTGTTGCGATTCTTCAGGATACTTTGAGTGTGAGTATGGCTCAGACGATCGTGAAATTGGTCGCAACAGCTATTGTTATGATTTATAACTTCGTGACGAGAAAGATTTTTTTGGAAAAAAAGGACTAGAGTAAAGGTAATATGAAATTTGATAAGATTGCAGTTTTGGTGCCTTGTTACAATGAAGCGGTAACAATTGAAAAGGTAGTAAAGGATTGGAAAAAGTCACTGCCGGAGGCAACTATTTATGTTTATGACAACAATTCCAGCGATAATACAGCAGAAATTGCTGAAAGAGCCGGTGCTGTTGTAAGACATGAGTACAGACAGGGTAAGGGCAATGTTGTGCGTCGCATGTTCAGAGATATTTATGCGGATTGCTATATTTTGGTAGATGGAGATGATACTTATCCTGCAGAGGATGGGCCGGCAATGGTTGATGCTGTTTTGAAGGAAGGTGCTGACATGGTTGTAGGTGACAGACTTTCCTCAACATATTTCACTGAGAATAAGAGACCGTTCCACAATTTTGGAAACTCTCTTGTCAGATTTTCCATTAATCAGATGTTCCATACAGATATCAAGGATATCATGACGGGATACAGAGCGTTCAGCTATCAGTTTGTGAAGTCTTTTCCTGTTCTTTCCAAGGGGTTTGAGATTGAAACGGAGATGTCCATTCACTCTGTGGATAAGAATATGTTCGTGAAGAACCATACGATCACATATCGTGATCGTCCGGAAGGTAGTGATTCCAAACTGAATACATATTCTGACGGGTTTAAGGTCCTCAGAACTATCTTGAGATTGTATAGAGACTATAAGCCGTTTGGTTTCTTTACATGGGTCTCTGTGATTTTGTTGATTCTGATGACGATCTTCCTTGTTCCTGTTATTGGAGAATATATGGCTACAGGCCTTGTGGCACGTTTCCCTACTTTGATCGTATGTGGTTTTACGGGACTTGCTGCATTGATCTCATTCTTTGCCGGGTTGATTCTGAATTCCATTGCCAATAAGAACAGAATGGAGTTTGAGTTGAAGCTTCAGGATATCAATGCTCAGTATCATATGTTGAAAGACGAGAAGAATGACTAATGGCTGCAGAGGGTAAGATAAAAGCTTCAAAGATCATCGATTCTATCATTAGATGGAGATGGGTCATTGCATTAATTGTATTCGTGGTTGCTGTTGTTTTGAGGGTGAATATGTCTTCGATCGGACAGTACAATACATTATTTCCGACGATGAGCTCCGGTGATAAATTTATCGAATTGTTTGGAACTTCTCGCCCTATCAGACAGGATGAATGGGGTGTCCAGGCACCTACATTCTTTTCACAGGCATATAACGGATATGCGTTGAACAGTACCAGACAGTCGATCGGTGGGATCAATATGGTGCTGGATTATTATGCACCGACATTGACTTTGGCATTGTTGGGCAAGCCGTTTAACTGGGGTTATGTTCTTTTTGGAAACGAAATCGGTCTTAGCTGGTACTGGTGTTCATTTGTTATTCTTTTGTTCATGGTCTCTTTTGAAATGTTTTGGATCCTCACAAAACATAACAAAGGAATATCGTTTATTGGCAGTTTGATGATCGGTCTTTCACCTGCTCTTCAGTGGTGGATGATGCCACATATGCCTATTGTATTTTTATATGGAATGGCATTGTTTGTTATTGGTTATTACTTTTTCACAACAAATTCAAAATTGTTTTCATGGGTTTTGACAGTTCTGGGGTGTATAGGCTTTGTGGGTTTTGCACTTTCTATCTTTCCGTCTATTCAAATCATTGTTGGCATTGTGGCTGTCACTTTGTTGGTCACATGTCTAGTAAGAGATAAAGACAAGTTTAGATTTTCGTTTAAGAGTATGCGCATGATTCAGTTGTGCATCATGCTTGGTGTGACAGGTTTTGTACTGGTGGATTTTCTGGTAAGTAGCAAAGATGGTTTGGATCTTGTCATGAATACAGTTTATCCGGGCAAGAGGGTCTCGATCGGTGATGAGGGACGTATTGATTCTTTGTTTCCTACGTTATATACGATGTTTCTGCCTTTTAAGACTCCTAATATTTCCAATCAAAGTGAGCTTGCGACCTTTATACACTTTGGACCTTTGTTCCTTCTGCTGTATCCCAAGATTTCACAGCGTTTGAAGAAAGAAGAGGATTCTACATCTCTTGTCGGAAGATCTTTGATGGTTCTTGTGTTGGTTGAGATCGTCTTTATGTGCATCGGTTTTACAGAATTGCAAGCAAAATTGACTTTGTTTAGCTTTAATAACCGAATGCAGATAAGCTATGGATTTACAAGTACTGTATTTACTGTTTGGGGTATGTATTGTTTGTGGAAATATCCTGATATTCTGACAAAGAAAGAAAAAGTGGTATATCCTTTGCTTTTTTTGCTATTCTATGCAACTTTGATCACTCCGGAATTGAGGACATATGTTGGGTTGAAAGCAATTTTGGTGGAGATTGTAATTTTTGCTTTATTGTTCTTCCTTCTTATTGGTGCATATCGTAAAACATTTATGTGCACCATGGCGGCAGTAATGCTGATGGCGGGTGGTACGGTAAACCCAGTCAATCTCGGTGCGGGAGCAATTACAGATCATCCTGTCAGCGAAGCAGTTGCAAAGATATCGGAATCAGATCCTGACAGTGTTTGGATGACATTGGGAGACAGATCATTTGTTATTGCAAACTTTGTTGCGGCAAATGGTGGTCGTGTTTTAAATGGAACAAACTTTTATCCGGATTTTGATAAGTGGGTAATTCTGGATCCAACAGGAGAAAATTCTGATGTTTACAACCGGTATGCAAATCAGGATGCTTACTTGACGGATGAGCCTACCTTCGCTGAAAGCCCACATGTGGATAGTGTTAAGCTTAATATCAATGCATCTGACTTGAAGAAGCTGGGAGTGAATACATTACTTTCTCATCAGGATGGTACAGATCGGTATTTGGAAAAGGCAGGTATCGAATTTAAGAAATATGATATTCAGGATGGCTTTTCGATTTATAGACTTTCATAGTGTGATTTCTTAAATCTCACTATTAAGAGTGTGATTGAATGGTGATTCATAGTAAAATCTTACATATGCTAAATTGCATGTACTCGTGATCAAAGGAGGATTTGTATGGCTGCAAAGAAAAAGTCATCTTCAAAGAAATCGAATACAACGGGGTTATTGATCGCTGTTTTGGTGATGATGCTTGTTGTGATGACAGCATCGCTTCTCAATATATATAAGCTTCGTCAGAGCGTGAGCAATGACGGACAGATCGTGGAAAGCGATGTTATCAGCAATGAGTTTAAGAATAAGTTTTACACGATCGGAAACAATGCGACAGAGATCAATAAAGAGTATTTTAAGAGCTTGAATGATTCTGTGGAGTCGGGAGATAAGACAGCAATCGCAGAAGATGTTGTGAAATGTTTTGTCAGTGAGTATTACACATGGACAAATAAAGACGGCAATTATGATGTTGGTGGAATGCAGTACATTTATCCGGATCGTCAAAGTGATTTTGCGGCATATACAAGAGATAATTTTTATTCATCTATGGATAATTATCTTCATGGCAATAAACGTTCTTCTTTGATCGAGATTCAAGATGTGGCAATTACCGGCAGTGAAGAAGGTACTGCTGATGTAATGAATGCAGATGGTGCTCCGGTTAATTATCCATGTATAAATGTCAGTGCAACATGGACTTTTGTTCCGGGATCGGTAATGAATACCGGTACGATCCAGTCCGGGGCGACTTTTACTGTCATAGACCATGATGGACGAATGGAAATTGCGGCAATTCAGTAATGGAGTAAGATAGTATGAGAGATAACGACATCCTTGATGAACAGGTATATAAAAAAAAGAAAAAGTTCCCTTTCTGGGGATATATGACCATTGTTCTTTTGACGATATTGATCAATGCGGTTTTGATCTTTGAACTTTTCTACATCACAAAATATGCAGCATTGAGTCATAAGATGTTTATGATGATCAATTACTGTGGTGTGGCGGCATTGCTATTGATGGATCTTTTGATCTTTATGACTGTCAAAGAGAAGAAGACGGTTTTAATTATCATTTCTTGCATTTTGATCGTCATTGCCGGAGCAGGAAGTGGGGTGGCCGGTGTTGCGTTGGCCAAGTTGGACTCCACAGTGGATAAGATCACGGCAACGGATTATTCTGTGAGTGTTTCCACATCCTTGGTTACATATGCAAATTCTTCCGGAGATCCTATTGTTACCGTAGATGATCTTGGTGGGCACGTGGTCGGTGTGGCAAAAGGCACTGATACTGAGACTATGGGAAAAGATTATCTTGCGGAATCCAAGATACAGCCTGCATATAAAGAATACACGGATTATTACAGCTTGATCAAAGGCTTGCTTACAGATGAAGTAAGCTGTGCGATCCTGCCGTCTAATTATGCAAATTTGATGAATAATGATGAGCAATTACAAAGCTATACAGAGGATACATCTGTTTTGCATACATTTACCAAAGACGTGCAGGCAACAGGGGTGTCCGGTGCCAATAAAGATCTTACAAAGGAGCCTTTTACGGTTCTTGTGACAGGTGAAAATGAAGGGTTGGCTGATACGATCATCTTGGTATCGGTAAATCCTGTCAGTATGGATATAACGATGACTTCTATTGCACGTGATTCCTATGTACCGATCACTTGTTATGGAGGAGGCAAAAGTAAGATCAATGCTTCTCATGTTGTAAGTGAAGCTTGTACTGTGGAAACAGTAACGCAGTTGACGAATATCCCTGTGGACTATACGGTGGAGTTTAATTTTGCATCTGTTATTGAGGTGGTCGATGCCGTAGGTGGCGTGGATGTTGCCAATGAGATGCCTTTCTATGGGCAGTCCTGGAATGTTGAGACAGATTCATTGGATGTTATTCCGATCCCTTTTGATGAATCGGGTGGCATCGTGCATATGAACGGTAAGGAGGCCCTTGGCTTCGTTCGTGAAAGACATGCTTTTCCGGATGGGGATTTTGCTCGCCAGAGACATCAGCAGGCAGTGATCCAGAATCTTATCACAAAAGTAATGACATCAAAAGATCCCAATACATATTTGAAAATTCTTGATGCGGCAGGTGCAAATATCAAGACGAATATTACTGCAGAACAGATGGTTCAGTTTATTGGCTATGCTATGAAGAAAGCGGAAAGATATTACGATCCGAAGAATCTGGCAGGTATCTTCAATATTACAAGTAATCGTATTACCGGATATGGACGGATGATCTGGGATGGTAGTCTCGGCATGGATATTTATACATATCAGTTGTATGAAGGCGCACTTGCCGATGCAAAAACTGTGGTAGACAACAATACAAATATGTCTCTCACGCCTTCAGATCCGCCTGCGGTATCTTGGAATGCTAAAGACAAATATACAAAGCCGATTACGATCCAAGAATATTATGAAGTATTTGGTGAGCCGCAGGACAGTGGTTCAGGTGGAACCGGATATCAGGATGAAATAGTAGATCCAAACTATGATGAACCTGTAAACAATATTCCTCAGCCTGTTCTGCCACCGCAGAATGAGCCGGAATTGACGCCACAGACCGGTGAACCTGTACAGCCGGCACCGTTGCCATCGGCTACTCCGGTTCCTGCTCCGCAGCCTCCTGTACCTGAGCAACCTGTAGATCCGGCTCCTCAGCCCGATCAAAACGGTGGTAGCGACGGAAATGGGGGGCAAGTGACGCCTGAAGGAAATGTCCAGAGTTAAAAAGAGTAAGGCAAAGCCTTGCTCTCTTTGTTTTTTCGAGAGGATGATATCGTGTCAAGATTAAAAGCAAAATTTGAGTTGATAAAGAAGGCATTACAAAAATGGATCGTTGATTATCATTTTGTTATTCCGCCGGCAATTTTGAAGCAGTACGTTCATAAGTTTTTCCATGAAAATGCCAATATCAATAAGTATTCTGTAAGATACTTCGATCCCCAAGATCCTGAGCAATATACACAATGGTTGGCATTGCAGTCTTACGATGATATGAAAGCAGATCTTAGTGATATTGCTTTTGTGAGTGTGGGAAAAAGCATTGAAACATCGGTTTCGGTGCGAACTATCAGTGAACTACCCGATCTAAAAGAGCAATATATCTGCTTTCTTGGCAAAGGTGTAAAGCTGTATCCGGAAGCATACTCTTATTTATCGGAGTGTCATAAATATGATCTTATGTACTTTGATAACGATACGGAAAAAGACGGGCATAGATGTGATCCTGTATTAAAGCCTGATCTTTCCTACAATACATTACGAGGATTCAATTACATAGGAAACTGTTGGGTTGTAAAAAAAGATCTTTTGAGGCCGCTTGTTGAGAAGTATGAGGATCCGTATCGTTGGCTCCTGGAGCTAAGTGACCGGGATATTCATGTGGGACACATAGAAAAGATATTGTATTGTGACAATGAATCTATTCCAAATCAGGATGATGTTCTGAAAGCATATTTTGATGATCATGGAATACAGGCGGATGTGCATGTCAATGAGGACAGGATAAGCCGTACAGTGTGGTATCGTTTTAATAATGAAAAGGTATCTATCGTCATTCCTACAAAAGATGGTATGGATGTGCTAAAAGTGTGCATTGATTCTATCTACGAAAAGACGACATACCGGAATTTTGAGATTATCATTGCGGATAATGGCAGTGAAAAGGAAGAGACACTTCAGTATTTTCAACAGCTAGAGAAGGAACATGAGAATCTTCATGTAATAAGAATAGAATGTCCGTTTAATTTTTCTTTGATCAATAATCGAGCGGTCGAAAAGGCTTCCGGAGATTATATCGTTATGTTAAATAACGACACATCTGTAATCACACCGGACTGGTTGGAAAAAATGCTGTCATATTGTACAAGGGACAATGTCGGCAGTGTAGGTGTAAAGCTTTGGTATCCGGACGATACGATCCAGCATGGAGGAGTTATTATCGGCAAAGGCGGTGCTGCTGCACATAGGTATTACCGCTGTCCTCATGATCAGAAAGGGTATCTGTATACTTTGGAAATACCGAATGATGTCAGCTGTTGTACAGCAGCCTGTCTCATGGTGAAAAGATCTGTCTGGGATGAATTGCATGGCATGAATGAAGATCTGCCGGTACAATTTAACGATGTGGATCTAGAGATCAGAGTCATGAAAGCAGGATATTACAATGTATTTCTACCAATGGTGGAGCTCTATCACTATGAATCAAAATCACGTGGTATCGATAAGAAAAAGTCAGCGGTGGATCGCTATGTGATGGAGGTCGAACATGCTAAAAGCAACTGGGCGGACCTTATCGAACACGATCCATTCTACAATGACAATTTTGATAAAAACTATGATTACAAGCTTGTTGTAGGGACGGGCAGTAACTGATAAGCACAGATTTGTGCTACTATACAAGAGAGAGGTCGTGTTACGATCTAAGGAGAAATTACATGAAAGGTATTATTTTGGCCGGCGGAAGCGGCACTAGACTTTACCCTTTGACAAGAGTTACAAGTAAGCAGCTTCTTCCTGTTTACGACAAACCGATGATCTTTTATCCGCTTAGCACTTTGATGATGGCTGGTATTCGTGATATTTTGATCATTTCCACACCGCATGATCTGCCAAACTTCGAGCAGTTGCTTGGAGACGGTTCTCAGTTTGGTGTTCATTTCAGCTATAAAGTCCAAGAAGTTCCGGATGGATTGGCACGTGCTTTTACGCTTGGTGAGGAATTCATCGGGGATGATTGTGCAGCTCTTGTATTGGGTGACAATATCTTCTATGGCAATCATTTTGGAGATATGTTGAAGGAAGCAGTAAAGAATGCAGAAGAGAACCACCGTGCAACGATCTTCGGAAAGTATGTCAATGATCCGGAAAGATTTGGTATTGCGGAATTTGATGACAATGGCAAAGTTTTGTCTTTGGAAGAGAAGCCTGCCGATCCGAAGTCTAATTATGCGGTCGTAGGTCTGTATTTCTATGACAACAGAGTGGTAAAGTATGCCAAGGACCTTAAACCCAGTGCACGTGGTGAATACGAGATCACGGACTTGAATAAGGAATTTCTTAAAGACGGTGATCTCGATCTGCAGATACTTGGAAGAGGATTCTCTTGGGTCGATACAGGTACGGTTGAATCCATGGCGGAAGCTACAAACTATGTACGTTCCATTGAACATATTCAGGGCATCCGTATCTCTGTTCCGGAGGAAATTGCTTACTACAATCACTGGATCGATGAAGAACAGGTCCTGAAGATGGCAGATGAATATGGTAAGAGTCCGTATGGTGAGTATCTCAGAGATATTGTAAAGGGACATGTTCAGGAACCCATTACGAAGAGAAATCATAAGTAAAATTACAATCTCTATGCAGAAAATGAGGAGTCATCTCCTCATTTTTGGTTTTTTGTAGAATCTTCTGAATTTGGTGAAATTTGAACGTTGTATTATAATGCATAAGTTGAGGTAAGAATAAATGAATCCTGAGAATGCGATTGAAATCAGAAATATGTCAAAGAGCTTCAAGGTACAATACGATCAGGCTCATGATCTCAAGTCCCTTGTCGTTCTACATCACAGAGGCAAAGTCAACAGGATCCAGGTATTGAAGAATATCAGCCTGGATATCAAGAAAGGTGAGACGGTTGCACTGATCGGTACAAACGGTAGTGGTAAGTCTACCCTTCTTAAATTGATGACAAAAATCTATTACCCAAATGAAGGTACAGTGGAGACCAACGGAAAGTTGACATCTTTGCTGGAACTTGGTGCGGGCTTCCACTCCGATTTTACAGGTCGTGAGAACATTTACTTTAATGCATCTATTTTTGGCTTAACAAAACAAGAGATCGATGCCCGAATTCAGGATATTATAGATTTTTCTGAACTTGGTGACTTTATCGATGAACCGATCAGAACATATTCTTCCGGTATGTATATGCGATTGGCATTTTCCATTGCCATCAATGTAGATGCTGAGATCCTTTTGATCGATGAGATCCTGGCGGTGGGTGACCAACACTTCCAGGAAAAATGCTTTGATAAGCTGAGAGAATTGAAAGACAGTGACAAGACGATCGTTATCGTTTCTCACTCTTTGGACGTTGTCAAAGATCTTTGTACGAGAGCAATCTGGATCTATAAAGGTGAATTCAGACTGGATGGCGATCCACTCTACGTGATCGATGAATATCTGAAGCAGGTAGCTGAAGATCATCGCAAAGAGAAGAAAAAATTGGTGGCTGAAGGAAAGACAACATACAAGGGTACTGTGTTCTTAGACAGACCTCGTGATTTTGCACATGTAGGACGTGATAATCCGATCGTAAATGTTCGTGGATGGAAGTTGTGTGACGATGATCATGCGGATTTCTCGGTATATTGTGGCAATAAGAAAGTAGATGTTTCTTCTTTTGGACCAAGAGAGGATGTTATGGAGATCTATCATGAGCAATATGGTGGATTGGTCGATGAGGATGAAGTTGGATTTTCAACGCAGTTCAATGCATATGACTATGTTGATGAATGTGATGAAAATGGAAGTGTGAAGGTAAGAGCTGTTTTAACAAGTGAGAAGGGGCGTGTGCTTGCTGAAAAAGCTGTCGTGATTACATTGGATGTAAATGGAGACAAGTAATGTTAAAAGAGTTGTATAACTATCGAGAATTATTGAAAACAAATATACGTAAAGATATTCGAGGCAGATATAAAGCATCTGTTCTCGGTGTTCTGTGGTCGTTTATCAATCCGCTTTTGACGGTTTTGGTATATGCGATCGTATTCCCGTATTTGATGCGATCCACTGCTGAGAACTATATTGTATATCTGGTTACAGGTATTATTCCGTGGACGTTCTTTCAGACGGTATTGAATCAGTGTGTTACATGTATTAAAGGAAATGCAGGAATCATTAAGAAAGTATATTTTCCGAGAGTGATCCTGCCTATTTCCGCTATGTGCAGCGGTTTGATCAATTTCTTTATTTCTTGTGTCATCATCTTGGCGTTCTGCATATTCTGGAAAGTCGGAATTTCCTGGCATATCATTTTTGTGCCGTTGATAGCGGTGATCCAGGGGCTCTTTGCATTGGGGCTTGGTTTAGCGCTTGGTGCAATCGATGCATATTTCCAGGATCTGGAGTATATTGTTAACTTCCTGACACAGCTTTTGTTCTATGGTACGCCTATCGTATATGAACTGTCTCAGTTCTCTAGTCAGTCCCTTATTGCACATGCTGTACGGCTGAATCCCATGACAACTATCATGAATTCTTATCGTGATGTATTCCTTTATCATCAGACCCCCGATCTGCAGGCACTTGCCATTGTAGCGGTGGTTACACTTGCAGTCGTGTTTGTTGGTTATTTGATTTTCCGTAAGCTGGAAAAAGGCTTTGCGGAGCAGTTCTGATCAAAGTGGAGGGGATATATGGCTATAAAATATGCGGTCGATGAACTTTTGATTAATGAATATGAGAAGAAGGGGCGAATCTTGATCAATGGCTGGTGTGCCGGACAAGATGGTTCTATTCCTTCATTAAGTGTATATGTAAATGGAGAAAGTGCAGATTATACGATCTCCCGTTTTAATCGATATGATGCGGTTAAGGTAATGAAACTTCCGTCTTCGGCAACAAGATGTGGCTTTATGATCTGTATTCGTGATATATCCGAACCCATCAAATCTATTTTTGTAGAAGCGAGAAGTCCGGAAACGGAAAGAAAGATCTTGGATCTTAATGAGAGTATTATCAACATGTATATCGATCATGATCCGATCATTGCCAAGATCGACAACATTTCATATTCCAAAGAAGCAAAGATGATCAATTTAAATGGATGGGCTTTTGCGGAAATGGGAGGTAAGGTCACGTTTGGCATGAAAGTCAACGGTGGCGAAGAACAGCCTGTTACAGCCCGTAATCTCAGTAGAGATGATCTTGTCAGTCTTGGTTATGTGGATAAAGAAGATAAGTATTGTGGATATATGTTGAGCTTTTCTTGTGCAAAGAAAGATAAGCTTCAGTTGGTACTCCATTGTGATCGTGGATCTGTGGAGATTCCGGTCGTGCTTCCAAAGAATCATCATATTTGGGCTACTGTAAAATCATTGATCACGAATATCAATCCAACAACGATAAAAAAGGCTTTTAAGTATCTTAAGCGCTTTGGTGTGATCCAGACGATCAGAAGATTGCGACTTGGATACATGCCTTCCTATAAATACGATGACTGGTTCAAGGCCCATCGGGTGACCAATGAACAGCTGAAGGAGCAGCGTGCACATAAGTTTGCATATGCACCGAAGATCAGTTTACTTGTTCCCACTTTCAATACACCTTTGGATCTGCTTGCGGAGATGGTCGATACCGTCAGAAATCAGACGTATAACAATTGGGAGTTATGCATTGCGGATGGTAGTTCTCCGGACAATCCTGCCCGTAAGGCCATTCGTGAGTATGCTGAAAAAGATCCGCGCATCAAGGTCGTGTATCTGGATAAAAATTACGGTATCTCCGGTAATACAAATAAAGCTTTGGAATTGGCAACGGGTGAATATACAGCAATGTATGACCATGACGACTTCCTTGAGCTGAATGCTTTGTATGAAGTGGTGAATGCTCTTAATGAAGGACATTATGACATCGTATATACAGATGAAGATAAGTTCTCCATGGAAACGATGCGTTTTGAAGATCCGAACCTGAAGCCGGACTTTTCCATCGATCTGCTGAGATCTCATAACTACATCACACATTTGTTTGTTGTAAAAACAGAGTTCCTTCATGAGATCGGTGGTTTCAAACAGGAATATGACGGTGCACAGGATTATGATGTGATCCTGCGATGCATCGAAAAGACGGATAAGATCTATCATCTTCCGAAAGTTGTTTATCACTGGCGTATGCATGAGGGCTCCACAGCAGCTGATCCGGAAAGTAAGATGTATTGCTATGAAGCAGGACGTAAGGCCGTTCAGGATCATCTGGCTCGTGTCGGTGTGGATGCCAAGGTTACTTTGCTTGGCAAGCCTTATTATGGCTTGAACCACGTGGAATATGCAACACCGGGGGATCCGCTCGTATCCATCGTTATTCCGAACTACGAAAATATGAAGGTCCTCAAGAGATGTGTGGATTCTCTTTATGACATCAATGAATATCAGAATTTTGAATTGATCATTGTGGAAAACAACAGTACATCCGATGAGATCTTCAAGTACTATGATGAGTTACAGAAAGCACATGACAATGTTAAAGTCGTGACCTGGAAAGGTAAGGAATTTAATTACTCTGCTATCAATAACTTTGGTGTCCAGTATACGAAGGGAAAGTATCTTCTTTTCTTGAATAATGATACAGAAGTGATTGAAAAGAAGGCTATCAGAGAAATGCTTGGATGTTGCATGAGAGAGGAAGTCGGTATCGTGGGTGCCAAGCTCTTGTTCGAAGACGACACTGTTCAGCATGCCGGTGTTGTTATTGGTCTTGGTGGTTCTGCAGGTCATGTCTTCAGTCGCATTAAGAAGAATGACGCCGGTTTTATGATGCGTGCTTTGATCAATTGTAACTACAGTGCTGTTACAGCAGCTTGTATGATGACTAAGAGAGAACTGTTCGATCAAGTGGGAGGTTTTGATGAGGAATTGAAGGTAGCTTTTAATGACATCGATTTCTGCTTGAAAGTAAGACAGTTGAATAAGCTTGTTGTATACAATGCCTTTGCATTGTGGCATCACTATGAGTCGATCTCCAGAGGTTATGAAACAAGTCCTGAAAAGATCGATAGATTCGAAAGGGAGATCAAGAGATTTCAGACAAAGTGGCACCAGATCTTGGTAGATGGAGACCCGTTTTATAACGCCAATTTTGATGTGTCTTACTCTCCGTTTGAACTCCATTGACAAATGGCCAGTGAAGCAGTGTGCATTCTTAGATGTAACTGCTTCTTTTTTTGATATCGTAAGAAAAAATTAAGAGTGTACGGAGAAGATTCGCGGTATTCTAATATTGTATGAGAAAGAGAAAAGAAGAATCACAACTGGATGTTCCCCAGTTCGAGGAACCGAAAAAAAAGAAGAAGAGAGTTCTAAGCAATAAATTTCTGTGGCTCGTGGTGATCGTTGCGACTGTAATCTTCTTTTTTGCATTTATGAAGATGCCGATGTTCCCGGCGGAGTGGGATGTGAAACTGCTTGTGTGTTTGATCTTGATCGTGATCGTGACAGGGGCATTGTCTTCGCTTGCATATAAAAGCAAGATCGTGAAATGTTTGGATGTGGTGTTGGTCATTGGTTTCCTTGCCGGAAGTATCTTGATGCCACATTACACAGATAAAGTATCTTCTTTGTTTGATGAGCTGGTGGGATCCACGACAAATATCTCGCTGTATGCTATGAACAGTGATTACTGTGGAGCACATCCGGAGTTGTACAGTACGGACTATGTGGCAGAGGATCTTCAAGAGTATGAGACTTCGAGATTTATTACATTTGCCGGAGATGATGCTAATCAGACATATGCCATCACTCAACTGAAACATGAGTTTGGACATGATGTACAGACAGTGGAAAGAGGATCGGTCATTGATGCAGCTGCTTGCTTATATGCCAATGAAGGGGATGTTTTGATCTTACCGGATACGATGCTTTCCATGGTTACGGATACGCCGGAATATGCCTATTTCAAGGACAATACGATCAAGCTTGGGACATATCAAAGAAAGGTGGAGAGACACTTCTCCTTCCGGTCTTTGCATATGACCAAAGAACCGTTTGTGATCTTCTTTGGTGGTAATGATGAGGATGGAGATCTGTATCTGGAGGGTAGAACGGATGTGGATATGCTTATGGCTGTACACCCCAAGACTCATCAAATAGCCATGGTATCCATGCCCCGGGATTCTTATATTCCCAATCCTGCTTATGGTATGGAATACGATAAGTTGACGCACCTTGGTCTATCGGGAATAGACAACACCATGAAAGGTCTGGATCAGTATTTGGATCTTCATGGCAAGTTGAACAATTATGTGGTGGTGAACTTCCGTACTTATCGCAATATCATCGATGCCCTAGGTGGTGTGGATGTGGAGAATGATGTGGAGTTCACAGCTATCAACAGCATGTATTATCCGGCCGGACCTATACATCTGGATGGAGAATATGCCCTTATGTATGTACGTGAGAGATATGCATTCCTCAATGGTGACTTTGAAAGAAACTATCACCAGCAGTTAGTGATGAAAGCAATCATCACCAAGCTGACAAGTCCGGATGTGATCGTACATTTCAATGATCTTTTGGATTCGTTACAGGGCACATTCATGACTAATATCTCATCGGATGCGATCTATGATCTATGTAAGATGCAGTTGCAGGACGGTCCTTCCTGGAATATCGTAAATTACCATATTACAGGTGATACAGGTCCGGAGTATTGTGCGACAGTTCCGTATGAACAAAGTTCTGTGGTCTATCCGTATGATGATCAAGTTGCCTTTGTATCGGATGTGATGAATCGGGTCTTGAATGGAGAAGAAGTGGTACAGGAAGAGATGCCGGCAGGGACTTATACAAGTGAGTGATTTGTGTTATATCGCTGTTCGTGTCAAAATAGAGTTATATGAGTAAATATAAAGCAAAAATAGAACAGAAATATGTTTACAGAGGTGCGTGTGCCGTCCTGCTTGCTGTGATCGCATGCATGATCTTCTTTGAAGATTGGCTGGCCTTCGTCACCGAGAACAATCAGACAGGTCATTTGCTTGGTCTGGGTAACCTGGCTATGGCGGTGATCATCTATGGTCTGATCTACAGCATCATCGGAAAATACTTAAGTGCATTCAAGATCGGTGTCAATCGCATCTCCAATGTACTGGCGTCTCAGTTTTTAACGCTTTTGACAACGGATGTAGTCGAGATCCTTGTATCTATGGCCATCACCGGTCAGTTCCGTTTTATGGGGGAGTTTACAAGACTGTATGTCATGACTTTTCTACTTCAGGTGGTGATCATTTGTCCGTTGTGTGTCTTGTTGATAAGCATATACAGACATACATTTCCACCGCTTAGATTGGTGGAAGTGGTAGGGGATAGGGCCGATTCTCTTTCGGCCAAGATCGCACAAAGACCCGATAAATACAGAGTGGTCGAGTCAATGAAGTATGATGTCGGTGAAGATGTATTGCGAGAAGCATTTCAGCAATACGATGCCGTTTTGATCAACGATCTTCCTTCCAATGAGAAGAATAAGATACTTAAGATCTGTTTTGATCTGGACAAGCGTGTTTATTTCACACCGAAGATTTCGGATATCCTTGTGAAGAGTTCGGATCAGTTGAATCTCTTTGATACGCCTTTGTATTTTTGCCGGAATCGGAGGATCCCTATCTTCCAGCTGTTTATCAAGAGACTGTTTGACATTGTTTTGTCATTGTTTGCGTTGATCGTATTGTCGCCTCTTTTGCTTGTGACGGCCTTGGCGATCAAGTTGGAAGACGGTGGCGATGTGTTCTTTACCCAGGACAGATGTACGATCGATGGCAGAGTGTTTAAGATCTATAAGTTCCGTTCCATGATCATGAATGCTGAAAAGGACGGTAGACCGCATCCGGCAGGTGAGAAGGATGATCGTATTACGAAAGTAGGACGGATTATCCGGGCTTGTCGTATTGATGAACTGCCACAGTTGATCAACATTCTGAAGGGCGATATGTCTATTGTCGGACCTAGACCGGAGCGTGTGGAACATGTGCAGATGTATTCCAAAGAAATCGCTGAGTTCCCGTTTAGAGAGAAAGTAAAGGGTGGTCTGACCGGCTATGCTCAGGTCTATGGGAAGTACAACACTTCGGCTTTGGATAAGCTGAAGCTGGATATGATATATATTACGAATTATTCTATTTTGTTGGACATTCAGATCATCTTTGAGACTGTGAAGATCTTGTTTCAGAAAGAGAGCACAGAAGGGTTCTCAGAGGAACAACAGCACAAAGTGGAAGAATTTAAGGAGAAGGATACGGATGGAAAAGACAGCTGAGATCACAGCTTCCATTGTCCTTTATCATAGCGATAGAGCTATGGTGCAGAAGGCAATAGACAGTTTTCAGCCTTCTTCCCGGAAACATTTATACATTGTGGATAACAGTGAAGAACGGACGGAAGCGTACCGTTCTTTGCCATTTACGGAGTATATCTTCAATGGGAAGAACGAAGGATATGGAAAAGCACATAACATAGCTATGCATAAAGCATGTGAGGCAGGTAGTAAATATCATGTCGTATTGAATCCGGACGTTTCTTTTGATCCGGGTGTCATAGACACATTGGCACAGTATGCCGATCAACATGAAGATGTTGTATATCTTCTGCCCAAGGTCGTATATCCCGATGGAAGTTTGCAATATCTATGCAAGCTTCTTCCTACTCCGGCCGATCTGATCTTCAGAAGATTTCTGCCTTCTTCTTGGGGGAAGAAAAAGAACGATAGATATTGTTTAAAGATGTCAGGGTATGACAAGATCATCGATCCACCGTGTTTATCGGGATGCTTTATGTTTATGCGGGTGGATGCGATTCGCAAATACGTTTTGTTTTTTGACGATAGGTACTTCATGTATTGTGAGGACTTTGACTTGATCAGACGCATGCATCGTGTCGGTAAGACGTTGTACTATCCGTATGTTGAAATCGTGCATGACCATGCCAAGGCTTCCTACAAGAGTCGGAAGATGTTGATGATACATATACAGTCGGCGATCCGCTACTTTAATAAGTTCGGTTGGTTCTTCGATCGTGAGCGAAGAGAGATGAACAAGAAGATCCTGCAGGAGATCGGGGAGAGTACAAAATGATATCTGTATGCATGGCTGCCTACAATGGCGAGAAATATATCCGTGAGCAGCTGTTATCCATCCTGCCACAACTTGGTCCAATGGATGAAGTGATCGTATCGGATGACGGATCTTCGGACCGTACCCGGGAGATCGTGGAAAGTCTTCATGATCTGCGGATACACTGGATCGAGAATCATGGAGAACATGGCTATACGCAAAACTTTGAAAATGCCATGAGACATTGTCATGGAGATCACATATTCCTGGCCGATCAGGATGATGTTTGGAAACCGAATAAAGTGGCAGTGATGATGAAAGCTTTGGAACATAAGTCATTTGCTGTACATGACACCGAGATGACGGATGAGGATCTTGTGACCTTCGATCCGTCACAGTTTGACAGATATCATGTAAAGCCTGGCTTCTGGCATACCTTTGTACGAAACCGGTACAACGGTTGCTGTATGGCTTTTACAAGAAAGTTTATGGAAAAAGCATTGCCGTTTCCGGCCGATCATGATCTGTGCCGGTATGACTACTGGCTTCCGTATATTGCGGAATTTGAGCATGACAGTGCTTTTGTCAAAGAGTCTTTGATCTATTACAGAAGACATTCCGGAACAGCATTGAATGCGGGAGAGGGAAGTTCACGTTCGGTCAAAGAACGGATCGTTTCCAGGTTATATGGGCTCAAGGAGTTGCTTAAAAGAGAGATGGAGCGTTCACATTGACGGTATAGCCGTTGTTGAGGAGGTACGAATGTACAAGATTTATGATCTTTATGATCTTGATCACACGCTTGCGTGTGATTATTTAAAACAGTTTGCATATCCCTGGGAAGCTTTATCGGGCATTGGTGATATGATCGTTTCTCTTGGAAATGGATTGGATCCTACCTTGTATACGGAAGTGTCCGAGCATGTGTGGATCCACAACAGTGCCAAGGTGTTTCCTACTGCTTATATCGGTGCCCCTTGCATCATCGGTCCTCATGCGGAAGTACGTCACTGTGCTTTCATCAGAGGTTCGGCTCTGGTGGGGGAGGGATGTGTTGTCGGCAACTCCGTGGAGTTGAAAAATGTGATCCTCTTTGATCAAGTACAAGTGCCACACTACAACTACGTGGGAGATTCCATTCTTGGCTACTATGCCCACATGGGAGCCGGTTCTATCACTTCCAATGTGAAGAGCGATAAGGAAACTGTCACGGTAGGTGATCATGGCAATAAAGTGGAGACTGGTCTGAAGAAGTTCGGGGCGATGATCGGTGATCGAACGGAGGTCGGGTGTAATGCGGTATTGAATCCGGGGACAGTGCTTGGTCGTAATTGTACGGTCTATCCAACAAGTTGCGTAAGAGGTGTTTTGGAAGAAGGATCCATCTGGAAGAACGATGGAACGGTGGTGAAAAAGAAATGAAAAGATATACACAGGAACAGACAAAAGAGCTGGCGGAGATCTTGAAGAATGATGGAGTCATATCGGTTCCTACAGATACGGTATTTGGGGTATGTGCAAGGATGAACAGTCTGCAAGCTCAGGAAAACTTGAGAGAAGTAAAGAACAGGCCGGAAACAAAAGCATTTCCGGTCATGTGCAGCGATTTGGAACAGATCAAGACGATTGCAGTGACAGATGAGCGTTCTGAGCATGTGATCAAAACCTTCATGCCGGGACCGTTGACGGTCATCCTCAAGAGAAGAGATGATGTACCGGCATTTGTAAACGGAGGTCTTTCGACATTGGCGATTCGTTTGGCTCCCTCTGAAGCGGTCAAGAAGTTGATCGAGGAGACCGGAAGTCCGCTGTTTATGACAAGTGCCAATCAGTCCGGACAGCCGGTATGTGAGACACTGGATGAAATCGAGAAGCAATGTCCGTTGCTTTCCGGAATGATGGAAGGGACGGTCAACTACGGAGAAGCAAGTACGATCGTAGACTGTACAGGAGATGAGCTTGTCATACTGCGACAAGGACCGATCACTTTAGAGGATATTAAAGGAATATGAAGAACTCTTGAAGGAGTTCTTTTTTACTTTGCCTTTGCGAGCAAAAACACATATAGTCTTTCCTGTAAAGGAAATGTTAAAAATGGAAAAGAACAGAAATAAAGAAAAAATTCAAAAGTTATCAAGAAAGATGCATATCGTGACCGGTATCGTTATTGTGCTGGTGATTTTGGCAGCTGCTTTTGCGCTTGGGGCACGGTGGGTAATGAAGACATGGCCCAATCTCAGTATGTCAGAACTTATGTATCAGCTTTCCGCACCGATGAACGGTACAAATCCTGAGATGATAAAAGAAGCGGTCATGGAGTGTGTATTGCCAACACTTCTGATTGCTTGTGTGGCAGGGATGATCTTTTGGATTGTAAGAGGCAGACGTAAGGTATATATGACCTTGTTGGCAGTATGCACAGTTTTGTCATCAACTGTGCTGTATTGGACAAAGCATGATGTATGGAATACTTTGGCGGTGGATCAGTATATCAACTATCAGAAAAACCCATCTGAATTTATCGAACATGAATATGCGGATCCACGTAATGTTTCTTTGACTTTCCCGGAGAAGAAGAGAAATCTCATATATATTTATCTTGAATCTGTGGAAACGACTTATGCGGACACCACTTCCGGCGGTGGTATGAATGAGAACTATATTCCGAAATTAACGGAGATTGCCCGGGAAAACGAAGATTTTTCAGGTACGAATCCTAAGTTAAACGGGGCATATTCTCTTCCGTATACAACATTTACAATGGGTGCCATGTTTGGACAGACCTCCGGTCTTCCTTTGAAAAACAATCTTGAGAACAACGATATGGTCACACAATCGAAATTCTTTGAAGGGGCAGAGTGTCTTGGGGATATTTTGGCGGAAAACGGATATTCCAATACACTTATGATCGGCTCGGATGCATCTTTCGGAGGACGTCGTCTGTATTTTCAAGAACATGGCAACTATGACATCGAAGACTATATGTATGCCAAACAGACGGGTATGATTCCGGAGGATTATCTTGTGTTCTGGGGCTATGAAGACGCAAAGTTATTTGATTTTGCCAAGCGTAAGATCACGGATCTTGCCGGTGGGGATGAACCGTTTAATATGACATTATTGACGGTGGATACACATTTTGAGGATGGATATGTATGTCAGGATTGTGGCAACCAATATTCTGATCAGTATGGCAATGTAATTGCTTGTAGTGATGCTCGTGTCAGTGCATTCTTGGATTGGTGTAAGAGTCAGCCTTGGTATGAGGATACAACTATCGTATTGGCAGGGGACCACCCCACTATGGACAGTGATTTTACCTTGTCTATGGCCGAAGGATATCAAAGAAGAGCATATACGGCTTATGTGAATTCCGCTGTATCTGCGGCAACCGATCAATATCGTACATATTCTACACTGGATCATTTCCCTACTACATTGGCGGCGATGGGAGTGAAGATCGAAGGTGAACGGCTTGGCTTGGGGACGAATCTTTTTTCCGATAGACCGACATTGTTGGAAGAGTATGGATTGTCCTATGTTACAGAAGAGCTGAATAAGAAGAGTGAATTCATGGAAGAGCTTGCGGATATTGATTTTTCAAATGAGGAACTGAAAGAGAGACAAGCACAGTCATATTACGAAGATCATGGGAAAGTGGTATATGATTGAGTAATTTAGACAAAAATGATAATGCGTTCTTAATGTATTAAGATTTCGTTGTTTCAATATAAAGAAGATGTTAAACTACATCCGCATATATAAACAGAATGGAGGATGTGGTTTTGGCAAAGGAAAATAAGAAAAAGTTTTTCAAGGGTATTCATATCGCAGATGTTTTGACTTATATATTTCTTGGATTCGGTCTTTTGTTGATGTTCGGTATATTTTGGCTGTTCAAGACATTTCCCAATGTACATCTGGATGAGTTGCTTTATCAGATGGTTGCGCCAATTCAGGGTACAAACTCCGATATGATAAAGGATTTTATACTTACAGCGTTGCTTCCGGCGGCCGGTGGTCTTTTGGTGGGGATTGTGATCTTGAGCTTTATTCGCAAAGCGACTATAAAAAGGGTATTCCGTACGCTTTATACGATTTTGGCAGCTGTTATGATCGCCTTTTCTTCTTCTATGGCTTGGAACAGATTGGATGTTAATGCGTTCATGACGGCAAATACAAAAGAAAACAGGTTGTTCATCGAGGACAATTATGTGGATCCGACAGATGTGGACATTACTTTTCCTGAACAGAAGAGAAACCTTCTGTTCATCTATCTGGAATCCATGGAAAATACATTTACTTCCAAAGAGAACGGTGGTGCTTTCGATGAAGATCTGATCCCGGAGATCACTGCCATGGCACAAGAGGGGGAAAATTTTAATGGCAATGCCGGTACTTTGAACGGAGCCAATGCTTTGACCGGTTCTACATGGACTGTGGGTTCAATGTTCTCATCTTCCTCCGGTCTTCCTTTGAAGATCGCTTTGACCGATCATAATGACATGAGTACACAGTCTCAGTTCTTTGCGACAACTAAGACAATGGGGGATATTCTCTGGGAGAATGGGTATTCCAATACGCTTTTGGTAGGCAGTGATGCGGAATTCGGCGGTAGAAAACTGTATTATTCTACGCATGGTGACTATGAGATCATAGATCATCCTTCTATGCAGAAAGCACATAAGTTACCGAGTGACGATTATGTTGCTTGGTGGGGTTTTGAAGATAAATACTTATATCAGTTTGCACAGGAGAAATTGACTGAACTCAGCCAGAGTGAGCAGCCGTTTAATTTGACGATGTTGACGGTGGATACACATTTTGAAGACGGTTATAAGTGTTCTTTGTGTGGTAATGAACATCCGGATGATCAATATGCGGATGTATATTCCTGTGCGAGCAGACAGCTTGGTGCGTTCATTGAATGGTGCAAGCAACAGCCGTGGTATGAAAATACAACGATCGTGATCACCGGTGATCATCCGACGATGGATGCGGATTTTTGTGAGGATGTAGATCCGAATTATCAAAGAAAAGTCGTATCCATGGTGTTGAATTCGCCGACGGTCAATCAAGTACCGGAGACATATCGTGAATACTCCACATTCGATCTGTTTCCGACAACATTGGCGGCTCTGGGGGCGGATATCCCCGGTAATCGCTTGGGGCTTGGTACGGACTTGTATTCCGGTGCTGAGACACTGACGGAGTTATATGGGGTTAAGGAAGAAAATTTAAAACTTATGGCACACTCGGCATTTATGACAAAGCGCGCCAATCTTTCTGAACCTGAACAAAATTGATATGAGATAGACATATGGCATGAAACGTTGATGTTCATGCCATTTTCAGATAGTCTATGTTGTCATTGAGTAAATTAAATGTTAAACTTTGCCATGCTTTTGAAAATGAAGAAAGGTGGGACGAAAGTGGCTAAAAAGACAGTACAGAAGACATATAAAGTCGTCATGAAGGTTTTAAACGGTCTTGTTCTTGTATTCTTGGCATTTGGTTTGCTTGCTACGTTTGGGATGTTCTGGTTGTTCAGACAGTTCCCGAATGTCAGAATGGATGAACTTTTATATCAGATCTCTGCTCCGATCAGAGGAACGAATATGGACTTGATCATCGACTTCATCGTTACGGTACTTTTGCCGGCAGTTGGTATCTTTGCGGTATGTGCAGTGATCCTGCATTATATGAAGACAAAGGGCAGACGTGTTTGCAGAGCTGTATATATCGCAGCTTCTGCGGCTTTGGTGGCATTCTCTTCATCCGTCGTTTGGAACAGACTGGATGTTAATGCTTATATGCTGGCGAACAGTGAAGAAAATCAGATGTTCATCGAAGATAACTATGTGGATCCGGTCGATAAGAAGATCTCTTTCCCGGAAAAGAAGAGGAATCTTTTGTTCATCTATCTGGAATCCATGGAAACAACATTTGCATCGCCGGATGTCGGTGGCGCATTCAATGAGGATCTTATTCCGGAATTGACGCAACTGTCATTGGAGAATGAGAATTTCTCCGGTGGGCATACAGTATTGAACGGTCCTACGGCTCTGGCAGGCTCGACTTGGACTGTCGGTTCTATGTTCTCTTCCACTTCCGGTCTGCCTTTGAAGATCTCCTTGTCTAACAGAAATGCTATGAATAAGCAGTCTCAGTTCTTTGAGACGACAACGACACTTGGTGATATCCTCAAGGACAATGGATATTCCAATACATTGCTTGTGGGGAGTGATGCTGCATTCGGTGGCAGAAAGCTGTACTTTGAGTCTCACGGTGATTATGAGATCATGGACTTGTATACACAGCGTGCGGCACATAAGCTTCCGACAGACGATTACAAAGTATGGTGGGGGTACGAGGACTTGTACCTGTATCAGTTCGCTCAGGAAAAGCTGACGGAACTTGGACAGAGTGATGAACCCTTCAACATGACGATGTTAACGGTCGACACCCATAAAGAAAACGGATATAAGTGTTCTTTGTGTGGCAATGAACATCCTGACGATCAATATGCAGATGTATATTCTTGTGCAAGCAAGCAGTTGGCAAAGTTCATCGATTGGTGTAAGCAACAGCCTTGGTATGAAAATACAACGATCGTGATCACAGGTGATCATCCGACGATGGATGTAGACTTTTGCAAAGATGTTCCGCATGATTACAATCGAAAAGTATATATGACGATCCTGAATTCTCCGACAGAGAATAAGGCTCCTACGCGTTATAGAGAGTTCTCTACTTTCGATACATTCCCGACAACGATCGCCGCTCTTGGGGCAACGATCGAGGGTGAGAGACTAGGTCTTGGTACAAACCTGTACTCCGGTCTTGATACTTTGACAGAGCAACTCGGTGTGAAAGATGAAAATGCCAAACTTATGGCTGATTCAGAATTCATGGAAGAACGTGCGAATTTGGATGATCCCGATAATTAAATGAGCGATCGGACCGGCAGAGATGCCGGTTTTTTTTATACTTGCACACATGTTATACAGAGGGACTTCCTCAAAACAAGGGGAGGATAGTATATAGGAAACATAGAACGAATATGCACGTGTTATAGAAAGGGGTAAAAGCAGAGGCACAAAGAAATGCCTTGCTAAAGTAGCATTCGCTCATTGATCGCATCTGCCTGTATTCGGATTGGATGGGGTAAGAAAACAAGCAGTGTAGAGGGGGATATGCGCGTCGGAATCTATTCCCGATCGATCGTATTTTTGGTGAAATACGCCCGCAAGTTCTTCTCATGAAAGATTTTGCCCCATCTACTCTTGAAATATCAACATATGTATGTATCAAACAAGTGTGATAGGACTGTGACTATTATAGACTGTTTTTGATTATAGTAGAATACTTTATACGTATCTATGAACGTGTTTTTGTATTTATGCTATATTTTGTAATCAGTGATAGAAAAGCAGAAAAATAAAAAATAGGGTACGTAATGTAAAAATCATATAAAATTATTAATTTTATGAAAATAATGAAAGCCATTACAACACTTTCATTAAGCGATATTATGGAGTTTTGTAATGGGACGGAGCAGTAATGTTTTTAGTGATCGAGGTATTGTAAAGATCGAGAATTCTTTAGTTTCTGTGACTGAAGTGTTACTTTTGTTCTGCATACGGCATCCGACTTGGTGTTGCCGAAAGGCGGAAAAGGGGGAAATATGAGTGAAAATCTGTCTCGCAACATCTTGTTGCGGTTCATCAAAATCACGAGTGTAATTTTGGCGGCGATCCCGTTTGCACTTGCATGGCATGTTTACGCAAGGGGGGGATTGCTGTTCCCGGATTATATGACAGGATACATTCTCGGCATTGTGGTATTTATGATCTTGTTTTGTTTATTCGGCAAGATCTATGAAGCATTCTACATTTCCATGAATCCGATCCCGGAGATGATCTACAGTCAGTCTTTGGCTGTGTTTGCGACAGATGCTGTGATGTATATCTTTGCTTGGATCTTGCGTGGTGAGGTTCCTAATCTATTGCCGGGTATTGCCTGTCTTGTGGCTCAGATCATTTTGGCGGCTTTGTGGGCATATATGGCACAGCATGCCTACTTCTTCATGTTTCCGGCAGAAAAGACAGCAGTCATTTATGATACGAACAGAAACATCGCTGACTTGATCAGACAGAAAAAATTGGAAAAAAAGTACGACATCAAGCTGGATATGCCGGTTGCGGAGTGCATAAAAGATATTTCTGTTTTGGATAAAATGCAGACGGTTTTTATTGCCGGTGTACACAGTAAAGAACGTAATATCATCATGAAATATTGTGTGATGCGGAATATCAATGTCGTTGTTGTACCGCGTCTTGGCGATATCATCATGTCCTCTTCGGTATCCAGTCATCTTTTTCATTTTCCGATGCTGGTGATCAATCGTTATGGTGCATCCATCTCATATCTCTTCATCAAGAGGACTTTCGATATTTTGATCTCTCTTATGGCGTTGGTCATCCTTAGTCCGATCATGCTTATTGTGGCCATTGCCATCAAGCTGGACGATGGTGGTCCGATCATATATTCCCAGAAGAGATTGACTAAGGACGCAAAAGAGTTCTACATCTACAAGTTCCGTTCGATGAAGGTAAATGCAGAGCAAGACGGTGTAGCAAGATTATCCACCGGCAGTAATGACACGCGTGTAACGAACGTTGGTCGTATCCTTCGTAAATTCCGTTTGGATGAGCTGCCACAGCTTATCAATATCCTCAAGGGCGATCTTTCCATCGTGGGACCTCGTCCGGAAAGACCGGAGATTGCTGCGGAATATGAAAAAGACATGCCTGAATTTGCACTTAGATTGACAGCTAAGGCAGGTCTGACAGGCTATGCACAGGTATATGGACAGTACAATACAGCTCCCTATGACAAGTTACAAATGGACTTGATGTACATTGCTCATCCGAGTTTGATCGAGGATTTCAAGATCATCATGGCTACGATCAAGATCTTGTTCATGTCTGAGAGTACGGAAGGCGTCTCTGAGGGGCAGGTCACTGCTTCCAGATGATGAGAGAGATGGATATGAATTACTCGGTCCTGATGTCCGTTTATTATAAAGAAGATCCTGAATATTTACGTGAAAGCATGGAAAGTATCTTGCATCAGACGATACCAACAAATGATTTCGTCTTGGTGTGTGACGGTCCATTGAATGAGAAGCTCGATGCCGTCATATTGGACATGCAGGAAAAGTTCAATGGAGCTTTGCATGTTGTCAGACTTGCTCAAAACGGAGGGCTTGGCAATGCTTTGAATGTCGGGATCAAGCATTGTCGCAATGATATCGTTGCCAGAATGGACAGTGATGACATCTCACATCCCGATAGATGTGAGAAGGAGCTGAAAGTATTGGAAAATGAGGAGATCGACATCGTCAGTGCCGGTGTCCAAGAGTTTGTCGGAAATGTGGAAAATGTGGATTCCATCAGGATTCCACCGGAAACGCAAGAAGAGATCTTGGCTTTTGCCAAGAAACGAAATCCGTTCAATCATCCTTGCGTAATGTATCGCAAAAGTGCGGTGGAAGATGCAGGGGGATATCAAGATTTCTACTTATTGGAAGATTACTACCTGTGGTTGCGGATGTTACTGAATGGTTCCAAGGGATATAACATCCAGACATCGTTGTTATGGATGAGAGCGGGCAGTGAAATGTATAAAAGACGTTCCGGATCGAAATATGCCGCTTCGCAACGCAAATTGTTTAAGTTTATGAAAGAGAGAGGCATGATCTCTACATCCGGATACTGTATTTCGTGCGTGATCCGCACATGTTCTTCTCTGGCTCCCAATTGGCTTCGCCGGGGATTGTTTAAGAAGTTTTTGAGAAAAAAAGAAGCGCAGAAAGCTTAAAGGAAATGAGGAAAAAGATGAAAGTAGGAATTTTGACATACTATGGAGTGTTCAACCACGGTGCGGTATTGCAGGCCAATGCATTGAAGACAGTGATCAGAAATATGGGTCATGAATGTGATTTCATTACCTTTAACCGTAATTACGATCGCATTCCTGAAGGACAGGACAAGAAGTACAACATCAGTATCAAGAGTGTCGGTCTTTATATGAACTATCTGCGTAAGAAAGGTCTGAAGAACACATTCTACAACTTGAAGAAGAACAAAGTACTGGACTCTTACCGTAAAGAAGCATTGCCACTTGGACAAAGATATACGGATTTCACAGGTGATGCAGTCGTGATCGGTAGTGATGAAGTCTTCAGTGTTGAGATCGGTATCAACCCGTTCTTCTATGGTCATGGCGTAAGAGCCGATCGTGTATTGAGCTATGCCGGTTGCTTTGGCCCTACAACATTGGAAGATACCAAACGTCTTCATCTCGATCGTTTGATCGCATCCGGTTTTGAAGGATTTGATGCGATCAGCACCAGAGACCGGAACTCTGCCAATATCGTAAAAGAATTGACCGGCAGAGATGCCACACTTGTATGTGACCCGGTCATTTTGTATGGTTACAAGGAAGAAATGCAGGAATTTGTTCCGGAAGACAAGGATTACATCATCCTTTATTCCTACGAGAATAATCTCAATAAGCCGGAAGAAGTGGAAGCGATCCGTTCATATGCCAAGAAACACGGTCTCAAGGTATATGCGACTGCGTATTACCATGGTTGGTGTGATAAGAATATTCAGTCTACACCGAATGAACTCCTTGGTTGGATCAAGAATGCCAAGATGGTTGTAACAGATACTTTCCATGGCTCTGTTATTTCCATCATCTGCGATACACCAATGGTCGTTAAGTTGCGTGGTAATCAGAACAAGCTTGGTTTCTTGATGAATGAATACGGTCTTAGTGACAGAGTGATCGAATCTTTCGATCAGTTTGAAGAGACAGCAGAAAGACCGGTGGATTTTGAAGCAGTGAACAGAAAAGTGGATGAAAGACGTGCTGCTTCCATGGCATTCTTGACAAGTGCCTTGGAGGAGAAGTAAGCATGCCGAGGATGACGCTTGATCATGCACATTGCACGGGCTGTGGGGCATGTGTGCAAAGATGTCCCAAGGCGTGCATATCTTTTCAGAAAGAAGAACTCGGTCACATTTATCCTGTGATCGATGAAGATACATGCATCAATTGCGGTCTGTGTGAGAGAGTATGTCCTATTGAAAAACCCAAACCGGAACCGGTTGACCAAAAAGCATATGCTGTTGTCAATAAAGACGAACAAGTATTACAGAATAGTACCAGTGGTGGTTTCTTCTCTGCCGTGGCAACGATGGTCTTGGCGGAAGGTGGGGTCGTCTACGGATGTATTATGACTTCTGATTTCCAAACATGCCATGTTCGTGCGGAAAGTATGGAGGATCTGCATTCTTTGCGTAGTTCTAAGTATGTACAGAGTGATACAAAGAATACATTTGCGGAAGCAGAGAAGGATCTGCGGTCCGGTAGAAAAGTCTTGTTTACAGGTACACCATGCCAGATCGATGGGTTGAATTTCTTTCTTGGAAAGGAATATGAAGATCTGTTGACGATAGACATCGTATGTCATGGGGTAGGCTCACAGGCATTCTTCGATAAATATATGCAGTATAAGCAGTCATGCCGTCCTATTGATAAGCTCTACTTCCGCAGTAAAGAGTTTGTTGGTTGGAGCCATGGGGGGATGGAGATCGATACGCATGGGCAACATCATCCCTACTATGAGTATGACAATTACTATTACTACTATTTCCTGCATGGCGGTATTTTCAGAAACAGCTGCTATACATGCAAATATGCCAATACCGATCGTCCGGGTGATTTCACCATGGGAGACTTCTGGGGTGTGGAAACATGCGATATTCCTTTTGAAACATCCAAAGGATGCTCGCTTGTCTTGGCCAATACCGAAAAAGCACATCGCTTGATGCCACAACTGGAAAAGTATATCTTCAGTCAAGAAGTGTCTATCGAACAGGCGGTGAGACGAAACGGACAATTGCAACGACCTTCCAAATGTTCTGAAGATCGGGATATATTGGTAAAAGAATATGAAACAAAGTCCGGCCAAGAATTGAATGATTCGTTCCGCAAGACAAAGAAAAAAGATATATGGAAGATACGCTTGAAAACAATGGTTCCATATAAAATCAAGGTGAAACTGCGTAAGCTTAGATAACAGAGGGGGTGTAAATATGACAGAAACGAACAGACCGCTGCGGGTCTTGATGATCGGCAGTAATATGAGAGTTGTCAACGGTGTGGCCAGTTTCTCTATGAATTATATGCGGCATATTTCTCCCGAAGAAGTACAATTCGACTTTGCGTCTGTTTTGGATGCGGAGTCTCCGTATAACAAAGAGATCGAAGCCAGAGGTGGACATACCTACACGCTTCCTCCCATCAAAGACTTCAAAGCTCATATGGCAGCGTGCCACGATATCATTGACAACGGTCATTATGACATCATACATGACAACACTCTATTCAGAAGCTTTCCCTTGTTGCACTATGCCAAAAAAAGCGGTGTTCCGGTCAGGATCCTCCACAGTCATTCTTCGGCAGTGGGTGTGACGGCACGTAAGCGAGCTTCCAATGCCATGTTATTGCCATTGATGCGTAGCCAATGCAATGTATACCTGGCATGTTCCAAACCGGCTGCCGCATGTATGTTCGGCAAAAGAAATGTCACACTTGTTCCCAATGCGATCGACATGAAGCACTTTGCCCCCGATCGAAGGATCAGAAACGCAGTCAGAAAGAAATTGCAAGTTGAGGATAAGGTCGTTGTGGGATCGGTCGGAAGACTGTCACCGGTCAAAAATCCATTTTTTGCCATGGATGTGTTTAAGGAGTTCTTGAAACTTTGCCCCAATGCTGTATATTGGTGGATCGGTACCGGTCTTGTGGATGATAAAGTCAAAGAATATGTCAAAGAGATCGGTATATCCGAGCAGGTCAAATTTCTTGGCAGTCGTTCCGATGTAGATCTTTTGTACAGAGGCATGGATGTGTTCTTTATGCCGTCTTTGTATGAAGGATTGCCGGTGACCGGGATCGAAGCCCAAGCTGCACATTTACCTTGTGTGATCTCAGATGTTGTCACAAGAGAGATGGAATATTCCAACTTGATCCATTATGTTTCCTTGGACAGTCCGGCATGTGAATGGGCAAAGGTCATGGATGAAGCGGTCCACAGTGATGTTCCGGTAGTGGTGGATCAACATCGGTTTGATATCGATGCATGTGCAGATCGGTTACTGCAGTTGTATAAGAAAGAAGTTTCGAAAAGAAAATAATCCGTATCTATACGCATTTTGTGATGGCCATGTTTCGGGCATGAAACAGCAAAATATAGATGCGGCTTTTGGTTTTTTGGGAAACATGAAAAGATATGATTCTTGCTGTAAGCAAAACATATTTTAAGGAGAGTGTATGACCGTGCGTGTTCTCTTCTGAATAAGGAGTTATAAGAATGTATATTGGTGCCAGGATCGTTGGTTTGGGCTGCTACATCTTACTGCTGGTGAGTATGTTGTACCTGATCCGACACAGTGATCAAAAGAGAGTGAAAAACATCTATATCGCCGTTCTTGTCGGATTGTGTCTAATGGGTTTTTTCTATGAACCGGCTCCGGAAGCAGATCTGTTCCGCATCCGGATCTATGCAGATAACTTCAGCCACTTGTCCTGGCCGGATTTTTTGGAACGGGTGAAGATGGGGACGATTGGACTGTCCGATACGCCTCTCTCGGCGATCCTCTATAAAATTGCCGGCGATATGCACCTGCCGGCGGTCTTGCCGATGTTGAGTTGTCTGGTGGTATTTGGGACGATCTTTATGATCTTGTTACATACCCAGAAAAGATTTGCGTTGTCGAATGCAGCAGTGGCCATGACGTTGTTCTGGTTGTTCTCAGCGGATTTCTTTATGCCCACGATCGCCACGATCCGTTCGTATCTGGCTTCCGGCATCGTATTGCTTTGTATTTATCGCGAGGCTAAGAACGGACATACGGATGTCGGTAACATCCTGCTGTATCTGGCAGCGGTAATGATGCACAGTATCGGGCTTATCTTAGTAGGGATCCGAGCCACGGCATATGTTTTCCAAAAGAATGCCAAACAGTGGTTCAAAGTGCTGTATATCTTTGCTCTGTTACTGATCGTCATTCGTTATCGCATGTATATCCTTGACAGTGTCGGTTATGCTTTTAAATATATCGGCAATAGTGCCGGATATACATATATATGGGAAGAGATCATCCTGTTCTTGGCATTGATCATGCAGTATCGGGCATTGCACAAAGTAAAGCGTTCGGCGGTTGCTCAAGATGCCTTCTTGGCCCCGTTCATCAGTGTCGGCAAGATCGCCTTGATCGTCTCCACGCTACTGTGTTGGCAGTTCACGATCTTCCAGAGATTGTCTTTCTTCTCCGCCATCATCAATATCCCTTTGATCCTGTATGTCAATAAAGACGCGGCCGGGGATGGTAGATGGTCGGTGAATATCTGCTCTGTCACAGCGTTGATCATGCTTATTTTGACCCTTGGCAGAGGGTATTTGTGCAGTTTGAAATTTTGGTGATGTGAGAGGTGTTCAGGATGAAGAAGTCTTCTGGTATTTTGAAGCAGACGACCGGAGTATTGATGCTGACGTTGTTGATCAAAGCACTTGGTTTTATCAAGCAGGCCATTTTGGCGGCTGTATACGGGGCCACGATCGAGACAGATGCGTTGTATATTTCTTCCGGTATTATCAATTCATTGTGTAATGTGATCTTTTCGGCCATTGCGATCTCGTTGTTGTCGATGTATGCCAAACGAGTGGCAGAGGCCGGACGGAAGAAGGCCAATAGGCTGATCAACCAGACTTTGTTTGTATTTCTACCGTTGTCTTTACTGATCACAGTGATCTTCTTCTTTGCTGCACCGGTGGCGGCAAAGTTCTTCGCTCCCAGTTATACAGGGGAAGAATATGCGTTACTTGTGTCGGATATCAAAGCATTGTCCATATGCTTTGTCTTAGCTTGTTATTATCTGATCTTGAATGTGGTGGCGGAAGCCAACAAGGATTTCTTCTCCGGTAAGGGATATTCCTTCTTCCAGAATCTGTTTGTGATCTTGGCCGCATGTGCATTTACGGATATCAAAGATGCACAGTATCTTGTATATGCCTTCGTATTGGCCGGAGTGGCCCAGTGTGCATGGATCACCTTCCGTGTGCGTAAGATATACAAACCGGATCTTACCAGAAGAAGTGGCAAGCAATATACGATGCATCTGATCGGACTTATGGTACCGTTGTTGATCGGCAATGCAATCTATGAGATCAATGATATTGTGGATAAACAGATCTCATCCGGATTAGGCGGAGGTTCAGTATCTATCTTGACATATGGTGCTTCCATCAACGAGATCGTTACCACCGTCATTATCGCCTCGGTCTCCACAGTCTTGTTCTCCCACTTTGCCACATGGGCAGCGGAAGGAAAGATCGATGAGATCGAATCCCATCTTGAACTGTCCAACGATTGTTTGGCAGTCGTAACGATCCCGGCCTCTGTACTTTGTATCGTAGCCGGGCAAGAGATCGTTTCCGTATTGTTTGGCCGTGGCAACTTCACACAGGATTCCGTGTTATTGACATGTGGGGTCGTGGCAGGATATGCCTCCGGATTCATCTTCCAAGCCATGCGGGCTAACTTTGTTAAAGCATTTTATGCATTTGGAGATACCAAACGTCCTATGATAAACGGGGCGATATCTGTTGGCTGCAACATTTGCCTTAGTTTGTTTCTGTCCCGCTATATCGGTATCGCCGGCGTGGCCTTTGCCACAAGTATCTCCATGTTCATTGCTACATTGTTGCTGGGACATCAATTGAAGATATATCTTCCGAACTACAGATATTTCAAGAATAAGTCGGAATTGCTCAAAGTCCTGATCGCATCTGTGATCGGCAGTGTGGGGTTGATCCTTATCAAGAGTCTGCTCCATGGAAATGCTTTTTTCGCTCTGATCGCAGAAACAGTGGTGTTTGGAGCTTTGTATTGTATTGTTTTGTGTGTATTAAAGTCATCCACGGTGCACTTTGCACTTGGGTTGATCAAGAAAAAATAGATGTGTTAGACACATACCGGAGGAATTATGCAGAAAAATCGAGAAATGGAAGTGGATCTGAAGAAGTTGCTTGCCTATTATCTTCAGCATTGGAAAGGAATATTGCTGAGTATGATCATTGCCGGTGCTGCTGTTTTGGGTATTTCGGTATTCGCCATCACCCCGCAGTATCAATCGCATGTAACGATATATGTAAATACATCACCGGAACAGGTCGGTACCATTACGAGTAATGATCTTTCAACGGCTCAAAAACTCGTCCATACATACGTCAACATCATTAAGTCCAACACAGTGTTGAATGATGTTATCGCTCAAGGTGATCTGGATATGACAGCGGATGAGATTCGCCAAGTCATGACAGCTTCTCAGATCGATGATACGGAAATGTTCAATGTCTTCATCAATGATCCCGATCCAGAGATGGCTGCTCACATTGCCGATACGATCGCCGATGTGGCACCGGAGAAGATGTCGGAATTTGTTAAAGGAAGTTCTACGGCTGTGATCGATCATGCCGTAGTGGCAAATAAGCCTATCTCGCCCAACTATGTCATGAATACGATCATTGGTGTAATGGCCGGTCTGTTTGTCTATCTGATGATCCTGACATTCCGTTATCTGTTCCATACAAAGATCACGGATGAAGAAGATGTGGAGACATATCTTGATCTTCCTGTATTGGGAATGATCCCGTCCATTGAGGTGAACAAGAAAGGTAAGTAGTATATGAGAAACAATAGCAAGGTAAAACGAGTGGATTCGATCCGTGATCAACAGGCACGTTTGTTGACGAACCAGAAAGAATTTTCCGTCACGGAGGCATATAAAGCATTGCGCACCAATGTTGTCTTTTCCTTGACAGATGAGAAACCAAGTCATGTCATCATGGTCACATCTTCCTTTCCCAGTGAAGGTAAAACAACGACAGCTTCCAACCTGGCTCTGTCGCTTTCCGAAACCGGTAAGCATACATTGATCGTGGATTGTGATCTTAGAAAACCTAAATTGGGACGTTTGTTCAACATCAAAAGCGATGCCGGTCTGACGGCGGCATTGTTTGATACGGACCACGTGGCAAGTCACATCTTTCAGATGCAAGATTCTACTCTTTACGTCATGCCGGCCGGTCATATCCCTCCCAATCCTTCCGAACTTCTCAGTTCGCCCCGTATGGAAGACTTGATCCGGAAATTGCGTTCTTCCTTTGATTTCATCATCCTGGACACACCTCCGGTCAACGTGGTGACCGATGCCATTGCTCTTTCACCGTTGACAGACGGAACGATCTTTGTGGCAAGATCAGGTCAGACAGATAAAAATGCCGCCCAAAGAGCAGTGGAACAGCTTGGCGTATCCAACACTAAGATACTTGGTGTGGTATTGACGGATATGGCACGTTCCACGTCCGGCTACGGTGGCTATAACAAAGGGTATGCATATACCACACGGGATGAGGAAAGATGACTTACCTGATCGATGCACATACCCACATTTTACCCGGTATAGATGATGGGGCATCCGATATCAATGTTTCTTTGGAAATGTTGCGGGAAGAGAAAAGACAAGGGGTGGACCTGGTCGTATTAACACCGCATTTCTATCGCAAGAAAGAGACGATAGAATCATTTCTCGATCGTAGACACAACAGCTTCATGCAATTATTGCGGGCTATAGACAATAAGGCAGAGGAATATCCGGATGTGATCATCGGTGCAGAAGTGGCATGGGCACCAAATATGGCACGCTGGGAAGATCTGGAAGTACTATGCTTTGGCAATACATCGTATATGCTTTTGGAAATGCCCTTTGGCCCATGGTCCTCTGCTGTTTTTTCGGATATATATGAGATCATAGATCATGGCATTATCCCTGTCTTTGCCCATTTGGAAAGATATGTGGAAGGTCAGAAGAAGGAACATATCGAAGAGATCTTCAGCTTGGGAACACCGATCCAGTACAGCTGTGCTCCGCTTCTGCATGTGTTTGAAAGACAAAAACAGTTGAAGATGATGAAGAATACCGAGATCTGTTTACTTGGTTCCGATTGTCATAACATGACCAAACGTCCGCCTTTGTTAAAGCAAGGGTTAGAAGCGGTTGGAAAATATGCAGGTCAGGATATGTATGATAGGTTGCTCAAAGATGCGATGAAGATCTCAGGATGGAGTAAGAGATGAAAGCCGGTAAGAAAAAAAACAATAGAATAGTGTTGCTTGCATTTTGGTTTTTGTTTGTGATATCGGCAGCTGTGTTTTTCTTTGCGTTTTGCAGCATGCCGATCTTTCCTTTGAAATGGTCGGGATATGTCGGTATGGGGCTTCTTGTCATGGCGATGGTATTGTTTCTGTTGGCACAATGGAAGTCTTTTCCAAAGATCGTATTAAAGGTGGCCGAGGTCCTGTTGTCATTTGTGTTGATCGTATGTTCATGTCTGTTACCTTCGTATAAGAAAAAGGTATCGGCGGTGATTGATTCCCCTAAGACGGAAGAGACATGCATTTATATGGATCTATATGTCATGACGGATACTTACCGTAGCCAACATCCGGAGGCCTTTGCCGATCAACCAAGCATTCCGCAACAGTCAGACAGCGAAGCCGATCTGATGCAGTATGGGGATGCTGTATTCATCACTGAGATGACACATGATGAAAAAGACCAGAATTATGTGATCGGTACTTTGCAAAATAAATTTGGTAAGAATGATATTAAGACGGTCGATCGTGCAACATATGTGGATGCGGCTTGGGCATTGTACCGCAATGAAGGACAGGTCTTGATCATGGACCGTTCATATACAGATGTCTTTCAAGATATTGATGGATTGACGGACTTTGCCAAAGACACACGCCTCTTATATACGATCAAAATCGATGCGGATGCACCGGAAGTGGTGGTGTCGAAGGTGGAGCCACAGGAACCTTTTACGGTGTTTATCGGTGGCAATGATCGCAATGGAGAATTGTCTGTCTATGGTCGTACCGACGTCAACATCATGATCACCGTAGATCCGGGATCTCATCAAATGATGAGTGTTTCTCTACCACGAGATTCCTTCATTCCTAACCCGGCTATGGGCAATACGCCTGATAAACTGACACATCTTGGCGTACAGGGCATCCGGAACACGATGGACGGCTTGTCGTCATTGTTCGGTATTCCGGTCAATGACTATGTATTGATCAACTTCTCTACTTTCCAACAGATCATAGATGCTTTGGGTGGAGTGGATGTCAATAATCCTTATGCCTTCGGTTTTACAGATGATCCCAACATCCAATTTGAACAAGGACGTATTCATCTTGACGGAAAACGGGCACTGTTGTTCGTCAGAGAGAGAAAGTCTCTTCCGGATGGTGACTTTGGTAGGATCATGCATCAACAACTGGTCATGCAGGGGATCCTCACCAAGGTGATGAGTCCGTCGGTGATCACAAAGATCGATTCCACATTGTCGGCTATGAAAGGTACTTTTTTGACGAATATGACGGATGAGCGGATCTATGAGTTCTGTCGTCAACAATTGTCATCTGCCAAGGATTGGAAGATGGTTTCCTATCGTTTGAGTGGAACGACCGGAGCGTCTCATTGTGCTTCTTCGGGAGATGCACTTCTTTCTGTTGTATTTCCCTATGCCGATCAAGTGCAGTATATTTCTGAACAGTTAAAGGCTTTGACAACGGGGCAATCCATCGCCCAGGGTGATCTTCCGGCCGGAGCGGGAACGATCGCTGAAGCATATTAAAAAGAGATCTTGTCTTTGGCAACATGAGCTTCCATAGACAGGATCTCTTTTATCTTTCAATGATCGATCAGATCGATGTACATCATATCCACAAGCTGATGAAGATCCCCTAACTGACGGGCTTTGGTCCGCATCTCTTGGGCATGTTCATAGTAGGAATCATCGGACATCAAAGCACGATATCCTTCATATAGAGAAGCCATGTCCAGATCTTCTTCAAAGATATAATTACCGAATCTGCCACGTGCCGCCGCCAAAGCATTGAAATTACGCTGGTAGGAATGATCGGCAATGATCAATTGCGGAATACCCAGCAACAAGGCTTGATTGAAGTAGAAATCATTTCCGTCATGGATTAAGGCACTGGCCCCGTTTATAAGATCGGGATTGGGAGTGTTGATGTAGTGCAGATTGTTGTCTTGTTTGGAAGCAATGCCGGGAATGCATACATACACATAGTACGGAGCACCGAGAAATGCCGATTCCACGATCTTTTGCAAGGTCTTGGGTCTTTCATTCACTGCATCCAAGAAGATGCATACGCGATTCGTTCTGGTTTGTTTCTTGGGAAACAATGACATACATCCAAAACGTGTGACACAGTCCTCCGCCAAATACGGAGCTGTCTCCATGGGACCAAATCCGATCCTGCGATCCACCTTTTCATACATCTGACGCAGATCCAACTCTTGATCAAGACCACATTCTTCCAAAGCACGATTGATGCCGTGCATGCAACGGGGCGGAAAGATCGTATGGCGATACATGGCCGGAAATACAAACTCCCAACAGGGGATATCATGCATGAAAGAAGTCATGACCGCTGCCGGCCGGTCAATGGAAACGATCAAATCGGGTTTGCACAGAGAAATGGCATCTTCCAACAGTCTGACATCTTCCAGTAAGTATCCTCGGTCCAAGACACCGTTATTGTAAAGCCACTCTTCATGGACACGTTCTTCGCAATGAAGGCGGCGTTGAGGTGGATCCGGTTCGGCACAAGGATATACAGAGACCTGCTTGAAGTGATTATCATCACTTGCGGAAACGCCGCATCCGATCTCTTTGGCGGTGAATACTTCCACCAACGACCGCGTAAGATGGTAGGACGCATCTCGATCGGGTTCCAGGATCAGTGGTGCGATCAGTATTTTCATAACAGACCTCCTCTCTTTTGCACAGTGTATTATACCGAAGAAATGAGATACGAGGGAAAACATTTGTTGTATCTGATCAACTATTGTGGGATACATTGTTATAAGTTGAAAAAAACATGGTCAGGAATTATGATTTTATAGATAAAGACATTTAGAAAGAGGTAATGTTATGCTTACAGTTTTAAATCATCCGCTGATCATGCACAAGCTTACGATCATGCGCAATAAGAATACAGGCACAAAGGATTTCAGAGAGAATCTGGATGAGATCGCCGAATTGATGGCCTATGAAGTATGCCGTGATCTGCCGGTCAAGCATGAAGAGGTGGAGACACCGATCGGGCCGACAATGGGCACAACGATCTCCAAGGAAGTCGTCATCGTTCCGATCTTGAGAGCGGGTATCGGTCTGCTTGACGGTATCAGAAGACTTGTTCCGACAGCCAAGGTAGGCTTCATCGGTATGTACCGTGATGAAGAGACATTGTTGCCACATGAATACTTTGCCAAGTTTCCGTCCAATCTGGAAGATGCCATCGTTATGGTCGTTGATCCGATGTTGGCAACAGGTGGCAGTGCGGTGGATGCTTTGACGGCCGTGAAGCAGCGTGGTGCTAAGAATATCAAGCTTGTTTGCTTGGTAGGTGTACCGGAAGGTGTGAAGAAAGTCCAGGAAGCACATCCGGATGTGGATATCTATCTGGCGGCTGAGGATGAACGTTTGAACGAGAACGGATATATCGTGCCGGGTCTTGGGGATGCGGGCGATCGTATCTTCGGTACGAAGTAATGGTCTCGTTTCTGATCAGAGCTTTTGTATATATCGCATGTTTTGTGGCATCTTGGTTTGGTATGAGCGCTGTGAATTATGAGAAGTTCTTGAAGAAGGGACACGTCAAAGAGGCGCAGGTATTGTACTTTATGATCGTTGCGGCTATGGCATATTTGGCCGGTTCGTTCATACTGGTGTTTGTTTACAACTTATGAGGTATCGATCCCCTATTCGTTTATATAGAAAGCGAAAGGGGATCTTTATTATGAAAGAACATAAAACTTGGGAGGATTATATACAATGTCGCAAAGAGGTCTACCGTACGGTCATGCCTTCCAATCTGGAAAACAGTCTGATCTCGGAGGCCAATTGGTTTATACGTTGTCGTTGCACTTCTTCGGATGATCTTGGTCTGGAAGTAAGAGCGGGCGATATATGCTATATGGACTTTGGACAGGCTTATCTCAATGAGATGGGATTTCAGCACTTTGGGTTGGTTATGTCGATCTGTCGAAGGAAGGCCCTTGTCGTACCTATGACGAGCAATCCTGTACAATATAAACATGCTTTTGATCCTGTGGACAATCCTCATGGACGGAAGCATCTGATGCGGATCGGAAAGATCGAAGGACTTACCAAACCGTCGGTCTTGTTTTTGAATGATATGAAGTTTGTGAATACTGCCAGGGTGATCGATGTGAAGGCACATATCTCCACCGAGAGTGCGTTGTTTGCACAAGTGCAACAAAGATTATTGCATATCATGTTGGGCAGGTGAGAAAGGGGCATGTAATGTTTGAAGATGTATGCAACAAAGGAACGTGGTTGATCGGGGTTTCCGGAGGACCGGATTCCATGGCTTTGTTGTCCATGTGTATGGAGGCCGACATCAAGGTCGCAGTGGCCCATGTGAATTATCATATGCGGGAGCAGGCAGATCGGGAACAGGCATATGTACAGGCATATTGCCAAGAGCATGGTATCGTGTGCCATGTATTGGATAAACCATTTACATACACGCATAACTTCGAAGCGGAAGCCAGAGATCACCGGTATGAGTTCTTTGTTTCCCTTGTGCAAGAACATCACTATGTCGGTATCATGACCGCTCATCATAGGGACGATCTTCTGGAAACATATATCATGCAAAAAGAACGCAATGTCATCCCGACATATTACGGGATGCAACGCTCGTCCTATTTCCATGGTGTTAAGCTGTACAGACCACTTCTGGATCTTACGAAACAAGATCTGGAGGTATATTGTCAAAACAAAGGGATTCGGTATTACATCGACCATACCAATCTGGAAACGGTCCATACCCGTAATCGCATCCGCCACGAGATGCTATCTTTTTCACAAGATCAAAAACGAGCACTGTACGATAAGATCGTGATGGAAAATGCGGCATTGGCGGCGGTACGTCAACAGGCCGCAATGTTCTTGAAAGACGGTCTTTTGGATCTGAAGTGCTATCGCAATGCCCCTATGGAAGTACGTCTTACGGCTTTACGGATGTTGATAGATCCTGCCGGTAACAGTCATAGAACAAAGAAACATCTTGCCCAGGTGGACGAAGTGATATGCAAACAACGTGATTTCTGCATCGGCTTTGAAGAACGGGAGTTGGTGCAATGTGGGGATATGGCATATATGCAGGTCATACCACATCCGTATCGGCAACCGTTAAGTGAAGGGTCCGGCAACTATTTTATCGTTGCCAAAGAAGGACGATCGACAGAACGTGTGGCATATGATGATCGTGAAATGCCGTTGTATGTACGTAATTTCCAAGAAGGAGACAAGATCGTGATGCGCTATGGTACTAAGAGCATCCATCGCTTTTTCATTGATCGCCGTATTCCCAAAGGAATGCGTAAGAGCTGGCCGATCGTTGTAAATAAAGACGATGAGATCGTCCTTGTACCGGGACTTGGGTGCAGTGCGGATCATTGGCAAAGGGATCATGAGATCTTTGTAAAGTACAAGGAGGATGGACGTTTGCAAACAAATGTCATCCCAAAGGTAAAGTAAGCGTGAAAAGAAGAACCTTTGTGCTAGAATAACTACCATGGAGGCGTTTTCTATGTGGGAAAAGAATGACATTCAGAAAGTGCTGTTCACAAATGAAGAGATCGTTAACAGATCTAGAGAACTTGGCGAACAGATCACAAATGAATACGGTAAAGAGGGAAAAAAGCCCCTCGTCGTCGCATTGCTTAAGGGATCTGTCCCGTTTTTGGCAGAACTTATCAAGCATATCGATCTGGATATTATGATGGATTTCATGGATGTATCCAGTTATGAAGGCAAGGAATCTACAGGCAATATCAGGATCTTGAAGGATCTGGATACAGATGTGAAGAATGTTGATGTATTGCTTGTTGAAGATATCATTGATACAGGGCGCACATTGGCTACGGTCATTGAGATGCTTAAGAGCAGAGGTGCATCCAGTGTCAAGATCGTCAGTCTGCTGAATAAGCCGTGCAATAGAGTGAACGGATGCAATCCGGATTATTACGGTTTTGAAGTAGGCAATGAGTTCGTTGTGGGATATGGTATGGACTTCGATCAGAAGTATCGTTGCCTGTCCTATATCGGCGTTCTCAAAGAAGAATGCTACAAGAAATAAGGAGTGAAAGATGCAGCAAAAGAAACAGAGTGGACTTATGCGTTTTCTGCCGTATCTGATCTTGATCTTGGCATTGTTTACTTTGCTCAACATGAATATGGGAACAGCCGCAAAGACAGTGGATTACAATGCTTTGCAAAGTGTTCTCAAGACTGAGAAGGTGGAGAATGCCACAGTATCGATCGGCTACAATATAACGACAGTACGTGGTGTATATAAGAACAATGGCAAGGATGTGGCATTTGAGTCCAAGATCCCGACAACAGATACTTCCATTAAGGAAGTCATTGAGGCAATGCCGAATACGAAGTTGTCTGTTGTGGATGCCGAGGCTTCCAATGCATTCCTTGATGTATTGATGTCATTCCTTCCGGTCATCTTGATGTTCGGTATGACATTCTGGATGGTGAATCGCATGGCCGGAGGCGGGGGTGCAAATAAGCAGGCCTTTGATTTCTCTAAGTCCCGTGCCAAGCTGGAAGGTCAGATCAGGGTAAGATTTGCGGATGTGGCAGGATGCGATGAAGAGAAGCAGGAAATGCAGGAGATCATCGATTACTTGAAGCATCCTAAGAAGTTTGAGCAGATGGGAGCTCGTATTCCCAAGGGTATTCTGTTGTCCGGTCATCCGGGTACCGGTAAGACTTTGCTTGCCAAGGCATGTGCCGGGGAGGCAAATGTTCCTTTCTACTCTATTTCCGGTTCGGACTTTGTTGAGATGTTCGTCGGTGTCGGTGCCAGCCGTGTCCGTGACATGTTCAAGAAGGCCAAGGAGACAGCACCGTGTATTATCTTCATCGATGAGATCGATGCTGTGGGTCGTCAAAGAGGTGCCGGTTTCGGCGGTGGTCACGATGAGCGTGAGCAGACATTGAACCAGCTCCTTGTGGAGATGGACGGTATGGAAGACAACAGCGGTATCGTAGTCATTGCGGCTACAAACCGTCCGGATGTATTGGATCCGGCTTTGTTGAGAGCAGGTCGTTTTGATCGTCAGATCACTGTTTCTCTGCCTGACAGAAAGGGTAGAAAAGCGATCTTGGAGGTACATGCTCGCAATAAGCATTTTGCACCGAACATCGATATGGATGCGTTGGCTAAGCGGACACCGGGCTTCTGTGGTGCCGATCTTGAAAATGTATTGAATGAAGCGGCTATTCTTGCGGTACGTGAGAATCTCACGGAGATCGGCATGAAGCAGATCGATGAAGCGATCGACCGTGTCATGATGGGACCGGCAAAGGTATCCCGTACATATGATGAGAAGACGAAGAAACTTGTTGCATACCATGAATCCGGTCATGCTGTGATCGGTCTGTTCTTGGATGATGCACAGGTCGTTCAGAAAGTTACTATCATTCCTCGTGGTCAGGCAGGCGGCTACAACTTGATGACACCGAAGGAAGAGAAGATGATGAATACAAAGAACGATCTTCTTGCAACGATCACTTCTTATATGGGCGGTCGTGTGGCAGAAGAACTGTTTTTTGACGATGTTACAACAGGTGCTTCCAACGATATCGAAAGAGCAACAAACATTGCCAAGGATATGGTCACTTTGTATGGTATGAGTGATCTTGGCCCGATCAAATACAATTCCGGTTCTGAAAATGTGTTCCTTGGAAGAGATTACAACAGTCCGAACAATGTATCCGGTCAGGTTGCATTTGAGATCGATGAAGAAGTCAGAAAGATCGTCAATGAGTGCCATGATACGGCTGTACGAGTAATCAATGAGCATCGTACAGAGTTGGAAAACATTGCATCGGCATTGATGGAATATGAGACATTGACTGCCGAAGAGATTCAGAAGATCGTCAAAGGCGAGCCGATCCATCCGGAAGACAAGCCTGCTGAAGCAGCGGTTGCTTGATCATAGGAGATATAAGCAAATAAGATCCTGTCTGATAAAGACAGGATCTTTTATTTGGGACATATATAAGA
>X413_Lion__coassemble_41_pt1 | contig 132253 bp, 121 predicted proteins | sample X413_Lion__metabat2_high_PE_002 | metagenome-assembled genome bin X413_Lion | reverse complement strand
AAAGAAAGACGCATATCCTTACGAACATGCGTCCTTTTCTTTATCGATATGCAAAGATCAAAGTCCTTGCATAAACATGTTCACTGCAGCTTCCTGACCTATCGTCGTGGACGGACCGTGCCCCGGATAGACAGTCACATCCGTTGGAAGAGTCTTTAGAAACCGCAATGATGACAACATCTTCTGCTCATCACCGGAATACAGATCCGTTCGGCCACAGCTGCCCGCAAAAAGTGTATCCCCTGAAAACAGGATGTTTTTGCAACGAATGCAACAGCTTCCTTCCGTATGACCGGGCGTATGATAGACCGTCAGTGAAAATATGCCGGCCTGCAACGGATCGCACAGATCATTGACTTGTGCATATATGGGAGAAGCATATCCGATCCCTTTTGACAATGCCGGATCCACAAGATCACGATCTGCCGGATGAAGATATACAGGACAATGCCAAAGATCCACAAGATCATCCACCGCAACCGTATGATCCTCATGACCATGCGTCAATACGATCGCATCCACCTTCTCGCCATCGCCCACATACTTCCGGATCACCTTAGCATTTGCCCCGGGATCCACAATAAGAACATGACCACGATCATGAAGAAGATAGACATTTTCCTGATACAACCCGATCGGCAAGATATCCAGCTTCATCTTCTTACAAGAAAAAAATTACCTGGGCGGTAATTTTCTTATTTCTTCTCCTTATGAAGAGTCATCTTATTGCAACGCGGGCAGTACTTCTTGATTTCCATCTTTTCTGTATGCTTACGCTTGTTTCTTGTGCCGATGTAATTCTCTTCACCGCATTCGGAACATCTGAAAGTGATATTTTCTCTAGCCATGGTAAACCTCCTAACTTGTTTAGCAGTACGATTATAACAGAATAGAATTTTTATTCCAACAGATTTTGTAAAATACACGTTTACTAAGCGAAATTCAGTCATTATCCTTAATCTTCGTAGTGTACAATAGTAATATACATATATTTTTGGAGGCTTTTTATGAAAAGAACAGAAACTCGCCCGATCTATGTCGGAAATGTACAGATCGGCGGACAGAACAGATGTGTTTTGCAATCTATGACAAATGTCCCTGCCAAAGATGTCGATAAGACAGTGGAACAGATCAATGAACTGGCGGATCATGGCTGTGAAATCGCTCGTATCGCTGTTTTGGATCCGGCAGATGCGGAAGCTATCCCCGCCATTCGCAAAAAGATCTCCATTCCTCTTGTCGCCGATATACATTTTAATCACCTTTTGGCATTGAAATCACTGGAAGGGGGAGTTGATGCCATTCGCATCAATCCCGGTAATATAGGCTCCCGCGAAAAAACAGAAGCGGTTGTGCGCCTCTGCAAAGAAAAGCATGTTCCGATCCGGATCGGCATCAACGGCGGATCTCTGGAAAAGCAATTTCTTGATCAGTATGGTCTTTCGGCCGAAGCAATGATTGCTTCGGCGGACCGGCATGTAAAGATCCTGGAGGATCTGGATTTCCATGATATTTGCCTGTCTTTTAAATCCAGCAATGTCCCACTGACTATCGCCACATATGAGTTGGCCGCCAAACACTATCCGTACCCGCTTCATCTCGGTGTGACAGAGGCCGGCGGTTTTACCGAAAGTGCTGTGAAATCCAGTGCTGCTTTGGGAACATTGTTACATGAAGGGATCGGCGATACGATCCGTGTTTCCGTATCAGCACCACCGAAAGACGAGCTCATCATCGGCAAACAACTTTTGAAATGTTATGGTCTCATCGACGGTGTGCCGGATCTCATCGCCTGCCCCACCTGTGGTCGTATCCAGTATGATATGCTTCCACTCGTCAAAGAAATGGAAGTTTACCTGGCCGGCGTTCACGAAGACATTACCGTAGCCATCATGGGATGTCCTGTCAACGGTATCCAGGAAGCAGGAAGAGCGGATGTCGGCATTGCCGGATCCTATGATTCGGGCATCCTGTTCCGTCATGGTGAGATCATCCGTACAGTCCCTCAAAATGAGATCAAAGATGCTTTGATCGCTGAAATAGAACGTTTTATTGCCGAAAAGCACGCACAGTAACGAAAGTACATATGACCTGATTTCTTGCATGGCAAGGCATCAGGCTTTTTTATTCGCTATTTCGAACTAATTCGTTAACTTCATTCACAAAAAAGGAATCGATATGTTGAACTTTGTTTGTCCGACATCCGAGTTCCCTTCATACAAGTCTATAAATTTTCTTTCACTCTTCCGAAAACATTGCTTCCAATACAAAACGATCGTATGTCCCACTTTGCAACATAGCGATCTCTTCTGCATACGGTGCTTTCTTTCCGATATATGGCGTTTCAAGGATCTTGGCAACATGGGCGATCCTCTCATTTGTGGCAAAACGATGCAAAGTATCAAATCCGATCTCACCTAAGCCAATATTCGCATGACGGTCTTTCCGTGCTCCGCGAACATTTTTGGAATCGTTAAGATGAATAACATGCAATCTGTCAAGACCGATCACATGATCGAACTCATCCAGCACACCGTCCACATCCATAACATCATAGCCGGCATCATGAATATGACACGTGTCCAGACATACCCCAAAACGCTCCGGCTGATGCAATCCCGAAAGGATCTCGGCGATTTGTTCAAAAGACGAACCGACCTCACTTCCTTTGCCGGCCATAGTCTCCAAGCAGATCGTCACTTCCTTTGGATATGTGATGCTGTTGAGCTGGGTGATGATCGTACGAATGCCTGTTTCAAAATCTGTCGTGGTATATGAACCGGGATGCAAAACAAGATACTTTGCCCCTATGGCACGTGTTCTTTCCGTTTCCGCAAGAAGGAACTCACGAGCAAGTTCCGAAACTTCAGGCTTTACACTGTTGGCAAGATTGATGATATATGGTGCATGCACGATCATTCTGTCCTGCGGCATGCCGTTTTCTGCCATCAGCTTCCTTGCTTCCTCGATCCTAAGATCCTCCACCGGTCTTCGTCTCGTATTTTGAGGAGCACCTGTATACAACATCAAAGCATTGCATCCATAGCGCAAAGCTTCTTTTACACTACCCTCCAAAAAGGACGGAGCTTTCATCTGTACATGGCAACCAAGTATCATTTATCTCTCTCCCCGATTGTTCTTTTCGATCTGACGTTCTTTGTACATAGCCTTCTTTTCTTCTCTGATCTTGGCTCTGATCATCTCTCTCTTCTTATGACGATGCACCTGTGCGATCTTAGCAGCTCTTTTCTTCTTATAGCCCGGCTTGACCTTCTGATTCTTCTTCGTGTAGATCATGGCGATCTTCTGCTCCAACTCATCGTCCGTCTTCAATCTTCTCTGTCCATATGGATGCAGATCCGTCCATCCGTCTTTACGATAACGCATATGAGAAAAGCGAATACCCATCTTCATCAATGAACGGATCGACGCATCATCGGATTCATGATAGAGCGCATAGCATGTGCCCTTCTCACCCGCTCTACCGGTACGGCCCGCACGATGTACATAATATTCCAGATCTTCCGGGAATCCACAGGAAATAACATGCGTAACAGTATCGATATCGATTCCTCTTGCCGCAAGGTCGGTGCATACGACATATGTATGTTCACTTAATTCCAAAGAACGCATTGCCTGTTTTCTCTTACGTGATGTCAGATCACCATGCAATTCGTTGACTGATACACCTTTCTTACGCAGCTGTTCGGCGATCTCAGCCGCCTCCTGTCTTGTATTGCAGAAAATAAGGCATACATACGGCTGGAAACCGGGCATGATGGAAAGGATCGTTTCAGCATATGTATGATGATAACAAGGGACAAGAACATGCTTGATATCGGGATTAAAGCGTACTGTTTCACCGATCTGCAAAGTGATCGGATGATGCATATATTTCTTAATGAAGGGCTTCAGCTGATCCGGCATCGTAGCGGAAAATGCCAACATCTGCAAGTCTTCGCCCATACGTCCGGCAAAGGCATCGATATCATCCAGAAAACCATATTCCAAAGTCATGTCCGCTTCATCCACGACAAGGACTCTTGCCTTATCAAGACGCAGTGCACCACCATCCAAAAACAGATCCTTGATACGGCCGGGCGTACCGATCACGATATGTGGCTGATTCTTCGCCAATGCCTCCATATCTCTTGTACGTTCCTTGCCACCGATATACAGACCAACACGAAGATCCGGACAAACATCCTGCATCATCTTCGCCTTCTCATAGATCTGCAAAGCAAGCTCTCTTGTAGGAGCGGTTACCACCGCCTGCGTATGATCCAGAGAAGGATCCGTCATCTGCATCAACGGAATCAAATATGCATGCGTCTTACCGGTACCTGTCTTGGAAAGACCGATAACATCCTTCCCCTTCAAAACAGTGGGAATTACTTCCTCCTGGATCGGTGTAGGCGCTTTAAACCCATTTCTTGCGATCAGATCCATGACTTCCGGACGCATATTGAAATCTTCAAAACGTTTCATAAACTATTTGCCACTGCTGCAGTGTGGCATCCTCCTTTCTGATAAGTTAATATAATAGACGAAAACAAAAGTCTCTATGATAGAACAGGCCAAGATCCTGCTTCTTCAGCATAAAGATTATACCGAAAAAGAAAGGTTTGTCGAATGGAAATCATAAGTGTAGTACCGCGCGGATATTGTCAAGGTGTTGTCCGTGCCATTCAAATCGCCAAAGACACCGCTGCCACCCACCGTGGTGAAAAGATCACGATGCTCGGCATGATCGTACACAACAGTTTTGTCGTGGAAGCCTGCCGCAAAGCCGGCATATCCTTCCTGGAAGATCCGAACCGCACCCGTTTAGAACTGCTGGATGATATCAACGAAGGCGTCGTCATCTTCACCGCTCATGGCGTAAGCGACGCCGTAAGGCAAAAAGCACTGGCCAAAGATCTTACCGTTGTGGATGCCACATGTAACGACGTGCGTAAAACACACGACCTTATCAAAGCCCATACAGGAGATATCATCTACATCGGCAAGAAGAAACACCCCGAAGCCGAAGCAGCCCTCGGCCTCAGTGAACGCGTACATCTTGTTTCAAATCCGGATGATATCGTATCCCTACCACCTCTTCACAACGTACTGATCACCAACCAGACCACTCTCTCGGTACTAGATACAAATTTGCTTATCCAAGAATGTAAAGAGAAATATCCGGATGCCGAAGTGGCGGAAGAGATATGCAATGCCACGCGCATCCGCCAAGAAGCAGTGATGAAGATCGATCATGCCGACCTTCTCATCGTTGTCGGGGATCCTCGTTCCAACAACTCACGGCAACTGGCAGAAACGGGTCGTAAAGCAGGCATCCCCGAATCCATCCTGATTGCCAGCGTAGAAGATCTAAATGAAGAAATGATCAAAAACAAAGATCGCATTGCGGTAACAAGTGGCTCCTCCACCCCGAATATACTCACAAAGCAAGTCATCGATGTTCTGAAAGACTATGCAGCAACCGGCAACTTTCAATATATCAAAGCCGATCCTGCAGTCCTTTGAGCTCCTCATCGGTAAGCTCACGATACTCGCCCGGGGCAAGATCCTCATCCAACACAAGATCCTTCATCCGGATCCTCTTCAACGATGTCACTTCGTTTCCCAAGGCGGTAAAAATGCGCTTTATCTCATGGAACTTTCCTTCATGCAGGATGATCCTGCCGGAAGTTTCCGTGAGTTTTTTATATTCGGCCGGCATAAATACATCGCCACCTTCACTGATCCCGGCGGCGATCTTACGGATATCCTCTTCACTGACAGGATCACGCACCACGACTTCATATTCTTTATCAACATGATGACGGGGCGAAAGCAGCTTATGTGCCAGCTGCCCATCATTTGTGATCAACAAAAGACCTGTAGTGTCTTTGTCCAGTCTTCCGCACGGAAACAAACCCTTAACCGGCATTGCGATAAGATCGATGACCGTAGGGTCCATCCCCTCTGTGGCACTGATCACCCCTGCCGGCTTATTCATCATGAGATATGTGTATTCTTGATAGCTGAACAACATACCGTCAATACAGATCTTTGCATCCTCGGCGATCTTCAATGAACCGTCTTGCACGATCACACCGTTAATCGTAACCCTTTTATCCTTAAGCATCTTTTTGACATCATTCCTGCTTCCGATTCCCATAGACGCAAGTGCCTTATCAACTCTGATCATTCTCTATCCTCCGAAAACGGAAGAGCTTCAAAATATCTCCCGTCATATAATATGCGGCCGCACCACATACGACCATAGCCACAAGACTACCGGCAGCCGTCAAAATATCTTTCTGCATTCCGGTCAATCCCAACATTGCCAACCCAACAGCCGTTCCATGCATGGCCGATCCCGCGATCACAGTCCGCACAAACACACTGCCCACTTTCCCCATGGAGACCGTACTCCAATTCTTGATCTTGGCAAGATTCATAAACATCAAAACTGCAAAAAACAAACAATCCGCATAGACCGCACCGACAAATCCATACTGTTTCATCAAAGGATAAAATGCCACTGCTTCAAACAGGAATGCTAAAAAACTATATTGATCACGCAAAGACTTGAAGCCCATTGCCGCCATCACCTGAGAAGTAAATGTAGTACCGGCAAATAAGATCGCCAAACCTCCGCAAGCTGACAAAAGACCGATCGTGGCAGGATCTTCCATCCCAAAAAGAACATGCATGAGTGGCTTTGCCTCAAGCATCAAAAACATTCCCGCCGGGACGATGATCTTCAACGCTCTGTTTAAAGCCATTGTGATCCGATCTCCCTTTTGATCTTCCGAAAGACCGGCTGTCTTTTCCAGATCACCTTTCACATCCAAAGCCGTACCGAACATCATCACGACCGGGATAGATACCATACACATCTGCAACAACGAACACATGGCATATGCTCTCTTTGCCACTTCATAGTCCATGCCCATACTGCGAGCGATCGGCAGGGCAAAAAAAACCGTCGGAATCAGCCAAACACCTTCCGCAAGCACTGTGACGATCTGCGGTAACGACCGGCGATTAAACATGGCACAGATATTGGCATCCTTCGCTCCGGGCTTCCCCAGCAACATCACATTGTCATTCTTCTCGTAATAAACAAGTAACCCCAGCGCCGGCAACGCCCCTGTCAGCACCGCTAAAACAACACACATCATACTGTCGGCACCGCGCCCCACCACGACCGCAAAAACGATGACCGACACCAAACGTAACACTTGTTCAATGATCCAACGAAGTATATATCCCCTGCTGTGCGATAACGTAAGATCCATGCCCCTGTGCACTGCCGAAACCGCCTCGATCGTGATCACCGGCACAAAGCACCATACCGCATACTTCACAAGATCAAGATCTGCCACCGGGGCATTTTTTCCAAGCAAGAACACAGCCAATGACGGTGTCGCAAAAGCCATCAAGATACTGCAAACAAGTCCGACCACAAGCAATTCCTGCCGCAGACTCATATGTGCTGCAATAAACTTTTTCTTTCCTTTTTTACCAAGAAGGACCTTAATGATCCTTTCCAATATCATCGGAAACCGGATACATGCCGCATCCACGACCACACGATAGAAGAACATCACGGGCACGATGGCAAACAAAGCATTGCCACACAGCATGCATAACGGTACAAGCATGAGCACTTCCGTCAACCGTTCTATCCATTGGGCAGTAGCCGTGATATCTCCTTGCACAGACGGAAGCTTACTCCTCATCTTTCCCGCACTCCTTTCTCATCCAATGTAAATGCATAAAAGTCACGATGTACCTTCTCACGGTATTTGTCTTTCCATTCCACCATAACTTTCAAATTTACCGATTCCTGATTCGTACTGCCACTCATGACCATACCTTTGACAAAACCGTCTGCTTTATTCACTTGGTATGGGATCATGGAATATGAACCGTCAAATACGCCGATGCTCGGCATCATCTTCACAGCGGAATCATATGGCATATTGTTCTCGACCGCCATCATGACAACATCATACATTGCCACCTGAGGATCATCCAGGAAGATGTAATATGCTCGATTTCCTCCGGACTCTTCCGTCATCTCCGCACTGAATGAATACTTATCCGATGATGTGGCGATATCCGTCGATTCGCTGATTGCAGAATAATAACTCTTATATCTTAACAAGGCAGCAGACTCTTTATCTTCCGAAGCACAACCGGAAAACAACAGCGACACCGCCAGAAAACACACTAAAACGATCTTATTCATACTATTTTTGACCTGCATATAGGTATTATATCAAAAAGACGATGGAAGTTTGCAAATTCTCCCTATTTGTCCTAATGCCAAATCCGCTTGAAAAAGATATAATGCCTTTGTATGAAAGAAGGAAACGTTATGTACCAAATTGATTTTAAACATCCTGACGCAAAACTCTATTTCTGTGGTATCGGAGGATCCAGCATGAGTGGCCTGGCCGGCATGATGAAACGTCTCGGATTCACAGTATGGGGCAGTGATCAGGTCGAATCTCCGCATTCCTGGCAAGCCGAAAAAGAAGGTATCACTGTCATCATCGGACAAAATAAAGAGAATATTACAGATGACATCGACTGTGTGATCTTCACCGCGGCCATCTCCAAAGACAATCCTGAATACGTTGCCGTAGTGGAGAAAAACATCCCCTACATCACCCGAGCCGAATTGCTTGGTCAGATCATGGACCAGTATCCGATGTCCATCGCCATCAGCGGTACCCACGGCAAAACAACAACAACTTCATTTATTTCCGAGATCTTACTTAAAGACGGTCAAGATCCCTCTTTACAGATAGGTGGTGTGCTTAATTCCATGCGTACATCCTACCGCATCGGGGAAACAGACCGCTTTGTGGCCGAAGCTTGCGAATATACAAACAGCTTCCTGTCCCTGCGACCTAAGATCGGTATCATTACGAATATCGAAGCCGATCATCTGGACTTCTTCAAAGATCTTGACGATATCCGTCATTCCTTTCGCCTTTTTGCCGAAAACATCCCGGCTGACGGATGGCTGATCATCGACACCGAGATTCCCGATGTAGAAGAGATCACCAAAGATCTGGCTTGCCAAGTCATCTACTTCGGCGATGATCACGAAAAGGCAGACTACTATGCGGAAAATGTGCATTTCAATGACTCTGCCCATCCCAGCTTCACATGTGTTCGCAAAGGCAAAGACAAACAGGAGATTGAACTACAGCTGCCCGGCAAGCAATATGTATGGGATGCGTTGGCTGCCATTGCCGCCTGTGATCTCTGTGGCGCCGATGAGAATAACATCCATGATGCCCTACAGGCTTTCAAGGGGACCGATCGTAGATTCCAGCTCAAAGGGATCCGCAACGGGATCAAGATCGTAGATGACTATGCTCATCATCCTACTGAAGTTGAAGTTACGTTGGATGCCGCACAGCACATGCCCCACCATAAGATATATGCTTGCTATCAACCGCATACATACAGCCGTACGAAAGCTTTGATGGATGATATCGCCAAAGCATTGCATCATGCTGACGGGGTCGTACTACCACCGATCTGTGCCGCTCGTGAAACAGACACGCTCGGCATCACTTCGCAAGATCTGGCAAACAAGGTAGAGGCACTTGGCACGCCATGCCATGTTTTTCCCGATTTCAAAACACTGGAAGATTGGGTCCTTGCCAACCTCGAAAAAGATGACATCATCATTACGATGGGGCCCGGTGATGTATACCGGATCGCCGATGATCTGGCTCAATATCACTATAATTTCCCCGAAGATGAATAAAACCATTAGGAACTCCCGGGAGTTCCTTTTCATTTGCCCAAAACAAAAGATCTCCGCCACCTAAACGATGGCAGAGATCAATTGTTCATATGTGATGAGTGCTTTTAGAATGTGACAATAAACCAGTTCTTCTTCCCCTTCTTTAAGATACTGAATTCATGATCATATGCATCTGCTCTAACCAATGCATAGTTAAGATCTGTAACCTTGTCACCGTTGACTTGGATACTGCCCTGCTGTACAAGTGTACGGGCATTGCTCTTGGACTTTGCCACGCCACATGCCACAAGGGCATCCAACAAAGGCATACCGTCCTCGATCGCCGTCTTCGGTGCATCCGCAAGACCGACACGCAACTCAGCCGGTGTCAGATCCTTGATGGAACCATGGAAGAAAGTCTCCGTGATCTTCTTAGCTGTCGCAAGACCTTCCACACCATGTACTGTTTCCGTCAATTCCTCCGCCAAAGCGATCTGTGCTTCTCGCTTCTCAGGATGTTCCTGCAAGGACTTCTCAAGATCCATGATCTCCTCAGGCGTATGCATGCTCAAACGCTTCAGATAATCAATGATATCGGAATCCGGTGTATTCAACCAGAACTGATAGAACTCATATGCATTTGTACGATTGGGATCAAGCCAGATATTCTTACCTTCAGACTTACCGAACTTAGAACCGTCACTCTTTGTAATGAGCGGAGAAGTGATACCGAATACCTTCACCTCATCGCCCATGACCTTACGAATCAATTCGATACCGGACGTAAGATTACCCCACTGATCGGAACCACCGATCTGAACTTCACAATTGTGCATTTTACGCAGATTCAAGAAGTCGATCGCCTGTAGGATCGTATATGTGAATTCCGTATAAGAAAGACCGGAATCCAATCTCTTCTTGATCGTATCCTTCTGCAACATATATGCAACATTGAACAGCTTGCCGTAATCTCTCAAAAAGTCCAAGAGAGACAATTCACCCAACCAGTTATTGTTGTTTTCCATGATGGCCGCATTGTCACCCTCAAAATCAAGAAACTTTGCCAACTGCTCTTTAATGCATTCCGCATTGTGCAGAACTTCTTCATGTGTCAAAAGCTTACGCTCCGTTGTAGGGCGCGGATCACCGATCATACCTGTAAAACCACCACACAACGCGATCGGTGTATGACCTGCCTTCTGATATCTTCTCAAAAGAAGGATCTGCTGGAGATGTCCGACATGCAAAGAATCTGCCGTAGGGTCAAAACCGCAATAGAGTGTAACAGGCTTCTTCAATCTCTCAACGAGATTATCATAATCCGTACAGTCTTTTACAAGACCTCTCCACTTCAACTCTTCGATAAAATCCATGTTATTCCTCCCAAATACTTTATCTTTTATTGAATAACGACAAAGCCGAACAATTCGACTTTGTCACCTTGCAACGCTTGTTATATCCCGTCAATTTTTAGTTGTTTGACGTGGGGTGAACAAATAGCTCAACTCGATCTCACGATCGGATTCACCGTCATTCTGCAACATCTTCGTCATCACTCTCATAGATACGGCACCAAGATCATAGCTTGGAATGGCAAACGATGAGATCTGCGGACGCATCATGGAATTGTACTTTGTATCAATGACGCATACAACTTCCATATCATCCGGGATAGAAATATCATTCTCTCTTGCCGCATTGACGATAGCCATTGCCTGTGAATCACGATTACCGATCATCAGATCATAGTGATGATCCTTCAGCCAACCGGACAAGAAATCATAACTTGTACGGGAAGAAGACGGAATGGAAAGATATCCGTCGAACGTCAATCCTTTAGCCGCAAATGCCTTCTCTGTACCTTCCTTCATCTGCTGGGAAGTGTAAGGATTCTTGCGATCTTCGATGATGGCGATCTTTGTCTTGCCCTCTTCCAAATACTTTGCCGTCAATTCATAAACTGCTTTTTTAATATCGACGAATACGGAACATACATGCTGTCCCTTGATCTTATTACCGATCACCACGATCGGGATATTATATTTGGACAATTCCTCCATTTGCGGCATAGCAAGCTTGTCATTGTAAACAACAACGCCATCCACACGACTTTTAATGATATCTTCAATAACATCGCTGATATCCGTAATACCGGCCGTGATCGTATGCAACATGATGTTGTAATTATAGATCTTGGCAACATCGATCAGACCGTTGATGATCTGACCCGTATATGTAAAAGATGCCTCCGGCACAACAAGGCCGATCGTTGTCGTCTTCTGCAACGCCAGACCTTGTGCAATCGCATTTGGCTTATAGCCAAGCTTATCGATCGCCCCTTGTACTCTGTCCTTTGTAGCTGCCTTTACAACGTTGGAACCGTTGATGACACGTGATACTGTCGCCAATGAGACACCTGCCTCTTTTGCAACATCATATATCGTAACTCTTTTCATATGCCTGCTCCTTTATTTCTTATCTTCAAAAGACGCGCGCAATGCGTCGATCTTTTGTTGCATGTGCACCATAGCATCATGCCTTACCTTACTTATCTTAGGACTGTTCAGATATGCATCCGCCTTCACAACAATCTGTCGTATCGCATCCTTGCATCCAGCCCTGAAAGCGATCAATTTTGAGACTCGCTGAGGTCCCAGACTATTACAGAATTCATGTTGAACGCTCTGCTCTGTATCATGCAACGCATCTTTGATCCGACGACATGCCATCTCCACACTTCCTTCAGGTGGTAGGACATTTCTGTCGCACACCTGCATTCCACTGACATCTACTACCGCTTCACGAGCATTTTCACGAATGTAAGCTTTCAAGCTCTCTTTTTTATCGGTTTTCTCAGCAGACAACTTCTGCAAAGATTCCTGCAACTGCCAAGCACTTTCCTCAAATATCTTCACAGCATCATGCCGATCTGCTTCATTGCGACCCGCACTGCTCATTCTTTCGGCTCCTGAACACCATCAGCTCGACCACCTGCCTGCTGAGCAGAGAAATCTTTCAAATTATTGATGGAATCCGTTGCAAAGTCGGATACCTTTCCAAATGCCTCTTCTGTCTTTTCCTGTACGCGATCGACAGAATGCGACAATCTGACCGCCGTGTCCAGCGGTGCTTGCAGTTTCTCAACACTCTGATCCACTTTGCGAAGCGTTGGATCCAATGACTGTACAGTTCCGGTCAACTGCTCGATCAATTTCCATGCCTTTCGCAACAAAATACAGAGGAAGACCAACGCCACCGCTCCTAAGATCGGAAGCAGCTGCTGACAAACTGCCATCAAATCTGCCAGTAATTCATCTACCATGATTTTCACCTCTTAAACTGTGGTTATTATACGCCGTGATGAAAACATTTTCAATCAGTCAATCGCGGTTTTCATATTTTAAACACATACCTGTTACCAAATACAAAAACAAAAAAGACAATGAATCATCATTGCCTCTTCTCATACATCACTTTCCTGCTTTGGTTGATGTATTGTTCGCTGTCTCATCATCCTCAGGATCGTCCGGGAACTGAAGATCCAGATCCGGGAACAAAGGAGCAGTATTGCTCAGATCGTCGGAACCATTATCGTATTCCTCATCACGTACCTTGAGAATATCGTCAAGAGAGAACTCAGGGATCTCATCCTCGACCGGTGCAGTTGCCTTAGGCTCCTCCTGCTTCTGAACAGGAGCTTCCTTCTTAGTAACTGTTTCCTTTACGACAGGCTGATCAAAAGCGGAAGAAGTACCTTCGGATGTACTACCGTAAATCGGTGAGATAACAGGTGTGATATTGCTGTCATCATCATTCTGAGAATTGATCTCAGCCACCTTCTGTGTAGTTGTCTTCAAAGCTGTCAGATCCTTCTCATCAACACCGAAGATGGGAGAGATGACCGGCTGGAACTGATAGGAAGGTTTGGAGACCGGCTTGGAAACAGCTTTCTTAGCCTGTGTCTTCACATGCTTTTGAACCTTCGGCTTTACCTGCTGAACATTTTTTCTTGTTGCAGCAACATCATCCAGATCATCGACAGTGATGCCGAGCTTAGCTGTCTTCTTCTCTTCTCTGACAGGTGCAGTCTGTACCGAAGATGTCTGCTCCGGTCTTGCTTCCTGAACCGGAACAAATCCCGTCAGATCGATCCTATTCATATGCGACTGCTCTTCCTTTTTGACAGTCTCTTCCGCCTGTGGCTGTACCGAAACAGTTTTCGGCTGTTCCGAAACAGTATGCACCTGATGCGTCGTTACAGGCTCTTTTTCCTCTTCGACTTCATCCTCGTCTTCGAGTTCATCGTCATCATCATCTTCAAACAAAAGATTCTGCAGTTTCTTCAGCATAACAAATTCCTTTCTTGCATAACTGTATAAATTCTATGCTATTTTTTCGTGAATGTTAAGATAAATCGGCTTTTTTACGGTCTATTTGCTGATTTCATCACTATTTCCACGTTTTTTGACATCATCCGGCCCCTGTCCGATGCTGTTGGATCCATCGATCAATAACTCATCGATCGTTCCGTTCTCCGGGGCAAGGTTTTGAAAAAGTTCGATCTTTCGCGATGTATATGTGATCTTTGACTCTTTGCTGAAATCCTGTACGACCAATTGCTGATCCACCCTGATGCTGCGGGCAATGCGAAGCATCTTAGCCGGCAACTTCACCGCCGTCAAAAGATCCGCAATAGCAAAATAATCTGCATAATCCGTATGCATATAACATGCATATCCGTCCTTCAGATCTGCTACCATTACATCGAAATCATGTTCAAAACCCGTCGCATCCTTATACATTCCATTCAACGTATACAGCGCCTTATCAGGATCGAAGAGAGGCTCATCACTCAGATCATCACCGCTTTTCTCATTCTTTTCCAAAATACCCGCAATATTCAAGTTCATTACAAACTTAGTACCATTCCAGTCAAAAGTATTACCTGTCTCATCTCCAGACACTCTGCCCACATCAGGCGGAAGATAATATGCATAATAATCTTTAGTATGATTTGCCGTATCTTTGGGCAGCTCATTGACCGCTGCAAGCGATGATTCCAGAATCGTTCGATAATCCGTCTGCTCCGCACTGCATCCGCAAAGAACAGATGCCACCAGAACATAAGCAAATATCTTTTTCATGCACGATCCTCCAATGTTTATTTTAACACATACCGATCATCGCCGCACAGATGCACAAAGCTGATAGATCGGCAGACCTTCCTCCATGAACTTATTCTCATACTCTGTGATTGCATCTTCCGGATGATCGTTTCTTCTGTAATTCACAGAGAATTCCTGCAATGCGAATCCATTCTCCAAAAAGTAAAGAACACTGTCTTCAAACAGATCCTGATTATCCGTCTTCATGCGGATAACACCATCCTCAGCCAAGACCGTACGATACATCTCCAAAAACTTAGCCGAAGAAAGTCTCTTCTTATGCGATTTCTTCTTAGGCCAAGGATCGGAAAAGTTAAGATGAATGACATCCACTTCCCCCGGCGCAAACCAATCTGTCAACTGTTCTGCCATATTCACGATCATTCTGCGATTTTCCACTCCACCACGCTCTTCCAAAGCCTTGCGACAGGCAACGGCAGCGGCCGAACGATCCTTTTCAATGCCGACCCAACCTTCCGTGGGATACATAAGACTCATAGCCAGAAGATAGCCACCTTTGCCGGTACCAATTTCAACATGGAGCTTCTCACAGCCAAGTACTTCTTTCCATTTTCCTTTATACGCAGCAGGATCTTGCAAAGCATATTCCGGATGTGCCTCCAAATACGGCTCTGCCCACTTCTTTTTTCTCATTCTCATACACTAGACCTCCAAAAAAGAGAGCGTAGTTGGCGCCCTCTTTTGTTTTTATTCACCCTTCTTCTTGAACACTCTACGTTCTACATTGCCGCCGTCACGGTCTTTGCCATGTCGATCGCCTTTTGCGCCATGCTGAGGACGCAACGGCTTCTTCGGCTCCACATAACCCTCCGGCTTTTCAAGCAATTCCTTTGCGGACACCTTCACCTTGCCACCTTCATCAATACTGATGACTTTGACCTTGATGTGATCACCCACATGCAGGACATCTTTGATGTCCGGTGTACGCTCCCAAGAAAGCTGAGATACATGAAGCAGAGCATCTGTACCCGGGAACAATGTCACAAATGCAAATGATTCACGAACTTCACTGACGACCGCATCGTAAACATCACCCATCTTTGCTTCACGAACAAGATCGGAAATGATGGCTCTTGCCTTGTCGATCATATCCTGATCTGTATGATAGAGGACACATCTTCCGTCATCATCGATATCGATCTTGATATCATTACATGCTTCGATGATCTTATCGATCTGCTCGCCACCCTTACCGATTACAATCCTGATCTTATCTACCGGGATCATCATTGTTTCATACTTAGGAGCATACTTGGAAACATGATCTCTCGGTTCACTGATTGCTGTTTCCATATTGTCGAGGATCTGCATACGGCCCTTATGTGCCTGTGCCAATGCTTCCTTCAGTATCTCCTCAGAAATACCTGTGACCTTAATATCCATTTGCAATGCCGTAATACCCTTACGTGTACCGGCAACCTTGAAGTCCATATCGCCATAATGATCTTCCATACCCTGAATATCTGTGAGGATGGAATATGTATCACCGACAGTGATAAGACCCATGGCAACACCGGCAACCATCGCCTTGATCGGAACACCGGCTGCCATCAAAGACATCGTGCCGGCACAAATACTTGCCTGAGAAGAAGAACCGTTGGACTCCAAAACTTCAGCACAAGTACGGATCGCATACGGGAATTCCTCCGCTGTCGGAAGAACCTGCTTCAATGCTCTTTCGCCAAGAGCACCATGACCGATCTCTCTTCTGCCCGGCGTGCCCATACGACCGACTTCACCGACCGAGAAAGGCGGGAAATTGTACTGATGCATGAAACGCTTTTCCTTAACTGTCGTCAGATCATCGATCTGCTGGCATTCGGAAAGCGGTGCCAATGTCGTAATGGACATGACCTGTGTCTCACCTCTTGTAAACATAGCAGAACCATGTACACGCGGCAAAAGATCGACCTGAGAATCCAACGGGCGAAGCTCATCCAAAGCACGACCGTCAGGTCTGACCTTATCTTCGGAGATAAGTCTTCTGACTTCCCCTGCTTCCACTTCTACACCATATTCATGAGCCTGCTTGACAGCCTTCTCGCGAGCCTTGTCATCTGCCCAATCCAAAGCGGCAACACCATCCGCCATCTCATTGATCAACTCATCGATCTTGCCATATCTTTCCAGCTTTCCTTTGATAGAAACAGCTTCTCTGATACGTTCGGCACCATGCTCGTCAATGTAGTTCTTGACGATCGGATCGATCTCATACAGAACGACTTCCATCTTCGGCTTTGCACACTCGGCAATGATCTCTTCCTGAATCTCACACAATTCTTTGATAGCCTCATGACCGACCATCAAAGCCTTCAACATATCTTCTTCGCTGACTTCCTTGGCCCCTGCCTCGACCATGTTGATGGCTGCTTTTGTACCGGCAACCGTCAGATCGATCTCTGCTTCTTCCAACTGTGCTTCCGTCGGATTGATAATGTATTTATCACCGATCTTACCGACCTTGACACCGGCAACCGGACCATTGAACGGAATATCGGAAATGCACAATGCCAGGGAAGAACCAAACAAAGATGCCATTTCACTGCTGCAATCCGGATCACAGCTGAATACTGTATTTACGACCTGTACTTCGTTACGGAATCCTTCCGCAAACAACGGTCTGATCGGACGGTCAATCAATCTAGCCGTCAATGTGGCATGCTCGCTCGGTCTACCTTCTCTTCTCAAAAAGCCACCCGGGATCTCACCGGCCGCATACATCTTCTCCTGATACAAAACCGTCAGTGGGAAGAAATCTGTGTCTTTTGCTTCACTGGAAGCTGTAGCCGTCGACAAGACGACTGTATCCTCATAACGAACAAGGACAGAACCACCGGCCTGTTTGGCGATCTCTCCGTTTTCAACAGTGATCGTACGGCCATGGAAGTTCCAACTCTTCTTATACTTTTCCATACAAATAACTCTACTTTTCTCTTTCCTAATTTAAACTATTTCATAATATCACAAGAAGACCTGCTTTAAAACCTTCGAGCCCACTACGTCTAACTAAAAAAAGCTCTTTTCAGAGCTTTTCAAAACTTATGCTTCTGTCTTCCAAAGACCGTGAAGATTGCAATATGCATATACCGCCTTCACATTTTCGCCCTTGAGAAGCTTTACGCGAGGTGCTTCACCCGGCTGCAGATACTGCACGCGGAAACCCTTCTCCGTTTCCAGAACAACAAATTCAATGTAGTGCTCCGGGATCATAGGATGCTCCGTACTACCTACTGTGGCATACAATTCGCCATCGATACGTTCGATGACCGGCACATGTTTCTCAACTGCTGCATCTGTTGTATTTGCACTGAGCAACTGCATCTGCTCTCCGCAGCACATTACCGGAACCGGTGCATCATGGAGAGTAACCATGATCTTACCGCACTTCGCACATCTGTAGATCTTCAATTCTGTCATATTATATCCTCCATTCCTGTCTGTCATATACAGACATATAAGCTTATTCATGCGAAAGAGCATCACTTATCTCTTTCTGTTTACACTATAGCACCCGTTTCATTTAAATTCCAAGAATCTGCCCTAAATCACTCAACACTCTTCAAGCTTTCCACCATCTCGATGGCATGAAGTTTCCTGCGCATGGCAATATTGACCAGAATACCGAATACGATCGTCAATACGACCGACATCAAGATGGAAAACAAAGACACCTCTCTGCCAAACATCACATAGTCCATTTCCACCGTCAACATGATCGTATGATGCAACCATATACCAAGTGGAATGCCCGCCAAGGCACCGCATAAAGTCAAAACATTGTTTTCCTTGTAAATATAGGATTGTACTTCTTTATCATGGAAGCCAAGGACTTTTAGAGTTGCGATCTCTCTTTGTCTCTCACTGATATTAACGTTGATCAAATTTCCCAGAACAACAAATGCCAGTGCCATGGAGGATACGATGATCGTCCATACAATGATATCCAACGAATCTATCATCGTATTAAAGGCACCCAGTGTAGATGCAAAGAACGTGACGCTCCTTACTCCGGTCGTCGATGCCAGCTTCTTCTGCAGATCCTTCATATCATGACCTGTGATCAGTATTGATCTTGAGATAGGTGTATGACCGGCTGCTTTGCGATAATAGGCATCACTCATAAAGCAATAATGGTTGATATGCATTTCCGTAACAGCCGCGATACGCACCGTCATCATCCGACCTTCTTCATCCTCAATCTGCATCATATCGCCGGCATGAAGACCAAGGATCTCTGCTGTCTTTTCACTAAGGATAACACCATCATCCCCCAGATGTATCGGAGTCTTGCTCTTGCGCTCACGTAGGTCATACGCTTTTGCAGCTTGAGCATCATCTTTAAATATCTGTACCGATACCGAGACCGCATTACCGTCATCATCCGGTGTTTCGGCATTGTAGCCGTATATCTCATCTACGTACTCCACACCTGTTTGCTGCAGAATATCATTTTTCAAAGAATCCGCTTCTGAATTTGTTACAGTATCATCAAGCTCGACCATACCATCAAACTTTGTCAATTCATCGTACTGCACCGATACCATACCTGTAATGGAATCACGAATACCAAATCCCGTCACAAGCAAAGCCGTACATCCGGCCACACCGATCACAGTGAGGATAAATCTCTTTTTATCGCGGAACAAATTGCGGATCGTCACTTTCCATGTAAAGGAGATATGTTTCCACAAAGGGGTGATCTTTTCCAACAGCATGTTCTTGCCCAATTTTGGAGACTTCGGTCGTAAAAGACGCGCCGGCACTTCGTTCATGTCACGACGACATGTCAGCCATGTTGTCATTAACATGACCGCTAAGAAAGCAATATCCGTCATGATGATCATCTTCCAATCCACTACCAGCAGGATATCCGGAAGGATGTACATCATTTTCCAAGTATTGTAAATGATGATCGGGAAAGTAAAGATGCCCACAACCGCACCGATGATCTCACCGATGACTGTGGCGATACCGGCATAAAGAAGATATTTTGCCGTACACTGTCCTTTACTGTATCCCAATGCCCTTAGCACTCCGATCTCGGTCCGTTGTTCATCTACTGTACGAGCCATTGTGGTCATACATACAAGCACGGCGACCATCAGAAAAAACACCGGAAAGATCTTACCGATTGCTGCCATTTGATCGACTGTTTGGCTGAATGTCACCGAGGCATAATGCTGCTTTCGGCTCAACACGGTCCACTTACCCGCCTCCATGTCATCGATGCGGACTTTGGCGTCTTGCAACTTGATCTTGGCTTCAGCCAGCTTTTTTTGCCCTTCATCCTTCTGTTTGGCAAATTCTGTACGGGCTACCTGAAGTTGTGCTTCTCCTTCCGCCAGCTGAGCTTGGGCAGTTTGCAATTCCGCTTCACCGGATAAGATCCGACGTTTGCCCTCTTCTATGCCACTCTCCAAAGCAGACCGGCCGGCATACAATTCTTCCTGCTTCTTTGATAAAGCATCCTGTGTAGCGACAAGATGAGCCATCATCGTATTGAAATGTGTACTGAATCTTTCCTTCAGTAAAGCATCGATATTTGACACCGCATCATGTTTTTCCACAAGAAGCGTCGTATTTACCGCCACCTTCTGTGCTGCCCGGTCCTGCAAAATACCAAAAGTCGTCGTATTGTGATCAAGATCCAGCTTATCAGCCAGATCCGGTATGAGTCTTTCCACACTCTGCACGGCGATCATAGACATATTTTTCAGCTCTTGCGGGGCATATGTATAAAACAATCGGACGCCTTGATACATCGCTTGCCATTTCAGCTCTTCCGGTTCTTGTTCCATACGTACAAGCAGATCGTCCTGTGCTTGGGCAAGGAATGCTTCCAAAGTGCCGTACAAGATCGGATCTTGCGGATCATAGAGACCTTCGATCTCCTTCAAGCTACCGTTAAACACCGTAAAGTATCCAAGCTTCCAATCACGTAAGCTTGCCGGGAAAGAACGTGCTGCTGTAAATACGGCATTCTCCTTTGCCATTTCCAAACATTCTTTACTCAATTGTTGTCTTTGGATACGATCGGACTGTTGTGCTTGCCATGCCATCGCATCATCTGTCATCACCCCATGGTCCATTTCCACAAGGCCATCGTTGATCCGAGCAATACCCTGCTGTGCTTGCTGTACAGCTTCCTGTAGCACTTGCTTCATATCCGCAACGGTCTTATCGCGCCAATCCGGCACAAGTTCATCCAACTCATGGGCATCAATACCAAGACCATCCACTGCTTGCGACATGCTCACTTGCTCGGGAAGATACGCCAGAATCACCAAAGCCTTTTGGACATCATAGAGACCTGTTTCAGCAGAAAGATAAGTTTGCATCAAGCCATCGCGCTGTCCATCCAATCCCGTCAAATTCTCAAGACCGTCCGTCACTTGCCGCATGCCGGCATCAAGCTGCTTTTGACCATCGTCCAGCTGCTTTAGTCCGGATGCTTCTTGACGGGCAAGCTCCTGTTTTCCGGCCATGATCTCTTGTCTTGCTTTCACTGCCTGCTTGTAGCCATCCTTCAGCTTCTTATCGCTTTCCTCAAGTTTCTTCTCTGCTTCCGTGATCTCATGATGAAATCTTTCTTCATTTTCACGGTATTCCCGAAGTCCGTCATGATATGAATCTAATGCTTCCTGTTTAATATCTTCATATTGTGTATTCTGGCGGACATCTGCCAGATCCTGTACCTCATGTAATACTTTTTCACTGTATTTCTCATAATCATCCGAAAATGAATCAAAAGATGTTCCTTTTGTGGACATCGCTTCTATAGCCAATATCCTATCGATCATAAAATCCTCTTCGGGAATATACAGATATGTTTTGATAGCTGTATTGCGCAATGTGCTGTTTTCTTTGGAGTAATTGAGATAAACGGGGGTATCCACAAGACCTACGATGGTCACCTCATCCCGATCCAGATAAGAATCAAGATCCCCATCCGGTCTTGAAAGCTTGACCTTTGTTCCGATCGGGAACACTTCCGTCACCGGTGTACCATGCTCTGCCAATGCCTCCCCAGGCTTATTGGGCAATCTGCCTTCCACCAGTTTGAAGCGATCAATCTCAGCATCCGGATCATAAGAATGGATACGAGTCGTATATGTATCGGAATCGTTGGCGGCGATCACATCCACAAACTTTGAACCTTCCGCCTTGCGAATGTCCGGCAATGCTTCCACAGCTTTGACATCATCTTCCGTAAAGCCATAATCGGAAAAGATCTGCACATCACGCAATGAATATGCATCATTATATGCATCGACCGAAGCAGCCAAGATGGAGGAACTGGAATATACCCCGATAAAGAAAGCAGTACCGATCATCACGATCGCCATTAGAGAAAAGAACCTGCTCTTCGTCGACTTGATCAATCGGCGAATGTTTTTCCATAGTGTACGTGGCATCACCATTCTATCTCCGAAATATCTGTAGGATGCGGATTGATCTGCATAGATTCCACTTTTCCGCTCTTGATATGAAATACTTTATCTCCCATTGGACACAAAGCAAGGTTGTGCGTAATGATGATGACCGTCATACCAAGGCGATGGCATGTATCCTGTAACAGCTTTAAGATCTGTTTACCTGTCACATAGTCCAGAGCTCCGGTCGGTTCATCACAAAGAAGAAGTTTCGGATTTTTGGCCAAGGCTCTGGCAATGGCAACTCTTTGCTGCTCACCACCACTGAGCTGGGATGGAAAATTCTTCATGCGTTTGCCAAGACCCACTTCTTCCAAAGTATTGGCCGGATCCAAAGGAGCGCGACAGATCTCCGTGGCAAGCTCCACATTTTCCAAAGCCGTCAGATTTTGTACAAGATTGTAGAACTGAAAAACAAAACCGATATCATACCTACGATAATCCGTCATCTGTATTTCTGTAAGACGATCGATCCTTGTTCCATCCACCGACACTTCACCGGATGTACAGCGATCCATACCGCCAAGAATATTCAAGATCGTGGATTTACCCGCTCCGCTGGCACCTGCGATCACCACAAACTCACCCTTTTCAATGGCAAAGGAAACCCCATCCAACGCATGAATAGCGATCTCGCCTGTTCCGTATGTTTTGCGAACATTTTTAAATTCTATATAACTCATAACCTTACCTTTATCAAAAAAATTATAGCATAGCATCAATCTTCCAAACCTTCAGCATATTATCCAAAAGCCCTTGCTTGTATAAAATAAAAAAAGGTCCGGCATATACCGGAACCTTGATAGTCTGATGCAATTACTTACGCAGACCGAGCTTCTGAATAACGTTTCTGTAACGGTTAACGTCATGCTTCTTGAGGTATTCGAGAAGATTTCTTCTACGACCAACCATCTTCATGAGACCACGGTTGGAAGAGTAGTCCTTCTTGTTATCCTTCATATGAACAGTCAAACGCTTGATCTGTTCTGTAAGCAGAGCGATCTGTACTTCAGCAGAACCTGTGTCGCCTTCTGTACGACCGAATTCCTTAACGATTTCAGTTACCTTTTCTTTTTCCAACATTTTAATTTCCTCTTTCTTTCTGACGTTCCAAGCCGAGCAATGTGCCGAGGATGCGTCACTTCCCAGCCTGAAAGCTTATTTACTATAACAGAGCGTTGCAACTGTTGCAAGTCACATCAGCTCTACAAGTACGGAATTCAGTATGAAAGCACCACGTTGAGTCGCCCGAACATGTCCGTTTGTATACTCCAGAAGACCTTGTTCCACAAGTTTTTGTGATGCCTTGCCAAACCGTACATCGTATGTTTCACCAAACTTCTCCTTATAAGATGCCAGATCCAATCCTTCTGTCATACGTAAAGACATCATGACCATTTCAAACTGTTCATCGGCAAGATCCAAAACAATTTCATTACGCTGTGTCGGATCATTGCAATAAGTCAAGACATTATTGCAATTATCATACCGTACATGCCCCTCTTTACCACTTGCCCCGCAGGACACACCATAGAAATCACGGTACTCCCAATATGCCGTATTATGACGGGAACGGTATCCCGGAAGAGCAAAATTACTTGTCTCATAATGCTCAAAACCATATGTGGGCAATACTCCGCAGATCCATGTGTACATATCCGCATCAAGATCGGGATCGACCGGCGACACACCTCTTTTACCAAATACCGAATTTTCTTCGATCGTCAACGAATACAAGGAAAGATGCTTAGGCCGTAATGCGATCGCATCCATGACCGATGCTTCCAGATCGGCAAGTGTCTGATTCGGAAGTCCATACATCAGATCCAAGGATATATTGTCTATTCCATGCTTATGCAGCACTTCCACAGCATGCTTCACGTCCGCAAATGTATGATGACGACCGATCTTTTTCAACAAATTGTCATTACTTGTCTGCAAGCCCATAGATACCCTATTGATCCCATATTTCACAAATAATGAGACCAATGTATCATTTACCGTCTCCGGATTGACTTCGATCGTATATTCCTCGACTTGTTTCGTATAGGGAGAAAGAAGCAGAAAGACCTGCTCCAAATGTGACAAGGACAACGCTGAGGGCGTTCCTCCTCCAATGTAAACGGTCCTGAGATCATGCTCGAACCGACGCATGGAAAATTCTTTCCGCAAAGCCATCAGCCACTTTTTCTCCATCCGCTCATCTCGAACGATATGACAAAAATCACAGTAATAGCAAATACTACGGCAAAACGGCACATGCAGATAAAGATGCTTTGCCATTATTTCTTCCTTGGTTCATCATCCACAGAAAGAACAGCCATAAATGCCTCCTGAGGGATCACAACGGAACCGACGGCCTTCATGCGCTTCTTACCTTCTTTCTGCTTCTCCAAAAGCTTCTTCTTACGAGAGATATCACCACCATAACACTTTGCCAATACATTCTTACGCAAAGCCTTGATGTTGGTGCGAGCAATGACTTTGCCTCCTACCGCAGCCTGTACCGGTATCTCAAACTGCTGTTGCGGCAAAAGGTCCTTCAATTTGCGGGCGATAACAGAACCGCGCGCATACGCCTGATCACGATGGACGATGACTGACAAAGCATCGACAGTATCGCCATTCAAGAGGATGTCCATACGAACCAGATCTTCCGGACGATATCCGATCACTTCATAATCCAAAGATGCATAACCCTTGGAGCATGACTTCAAACGGTCAAAGAAATCAAAGATGATCTCTGACAATGGCAATTCATAGATCACCGTATTACGACCGGCATCAATAACATCCATTCCTTTGAAAATACCACGCTTGTTCTGGCACAGCTCCATGACCGCACCGATATATGCATCCGGGACCATGATCTCTGCCTTGACATACGGTTCTTCTACGTGATCGATACGGGATGCATCCGGCATCTTAGCCGGATTATCTATCTCGATCATGGATCCATCACTCAAGTAACAATGATAGATAACAGAAGGAGCAGTGGCGATCAAATCGAGATTGTATTCACGTTCCAAACGTTCTTGTACTACATCCATATGCAAAAGACCCAAGAAACCGACACGGAAACCAAAGCCCAACGCTTGCGATGTCTCAGGTTCATATTGCAAACTTGCATCATTTAACTGCAACTTATCCAAAGCATCGTGCAGATCCTGATATTTTGCCGCATCACTCGGATACAGACCACAGAATACCATCGGGTTCATCTTTTTATATCCGGACAACGGCTCTGCAGCCGGACGATCTGTCGTTGTAACCGTATCACCGACACGAACATCGTGAATATCTTTAATGGAAGCCGCAAACCAGCCTACATCACCGCATACAAGCGTATTGAGCTTAACTTCTTTCGGATTGCGAATACCGCACTCCAACACCTCGTACTCTTTTCCCGTGGCCATAAAACGAATGGTATCTCCAACCGAAAGCTGACCCTCACGGATCCTTACAAGGGCAATAACACCACGATAGGGATCGTAGAATGAATCAAATACAAGTGCCTGCAACGGTGCCTTCGGATCTCCGGTCGGAGCAGGAATCTTTGTTACGATCTGTTCCAATACCTGATCGACGTTGAAACCGGTACGGGCACTGATCATCGGAGCTTCCGAGCAATCCAGACCGATGATGTCTTCGATCTCATGCTTGGTCATGTCCGGCATGGCATTGTTCATATCGACCTTGTTGATGACAGGAATGACTTCCAGATCATTATCCAAAGCCAGATACGTATTTGCCAATGTTTGAGCCTGCACACCCTGCGTGCAATCGACTACAAGGACCGCCCCTTCACAAGCCGCCAATGATCTTGACACCTCGTACGTAAAGTCGACATGACCCGGTGTATCGATGAGGTTGAACAAATACTCCTCACCGTCTTTCGCCGTATAAGAAAGCTGCACGGCATTCAGCTTGATCGTGATCCCACGCTCTCTCTCCAGATCCATTTCGTCCAGCAACTGAGCCTTCATATCACGCTGTCTGACCGTATCTGTCATTTCCAAGATCCTATCGGCAAGAGTACTCTTACCATGGTCGATATGTGCAATAATGCAAAAATTTCTAATATGTTTCTGATCTATCATCAATCAAATCTCTTTCCAGTCCACTCAGCGGCATAGCCGTTCGCAAACGCATCCGCACTCATTCTTTTCTTACCTTCCGGCTGCAGTTCCAGGACCTTGATCATGCCACCTACCGCCGCAACGTACATGGCATGGTCCTTGAAGCAAAGGATCGTGCCGGAAGGACTGTCCGACACCTCTTCTGTCATTCGTACTGCATAAAACTTAACACGTTTTCCTTCTACCATACCATATGGGATCGGCCAATCGATCAAAGCACGCATATGATCATACAAAACATGTACTTCCTCCTCACGGAAAGACACCTTCTCCTGCTCACTGGAGATATTATGGCAGAATGTCACCTTCTCTTCGTCCTGTTCAACACCCGGCAACTTACCTTCCAGATACTGTGGAAGATACGTCCGCACCATATCACAGGATGCCTGCATCAAACGCGGTTCCAGCTCTGCTTCCGTTTCATCCGGACCGATCGGAAGACGGACCTGAGCATAGACACGTCCCGCATCCATGGCCTTTGTCATTTCCATCAAAGATACCCCTGTCTCCTTGTCACCGTTGAGGATAGCATAGTGCATCGGAGCTCCACCTCTGTATTTAGGCAACAAACTCGGATGCACATTGATGCATCCCAAGTGTGGATAAGAGAGGATCGTTTCCGGAACGATCTGGCCGTATGCACATGTCAGGATCACATCCGGATCATATGCCAGGACTTCTTCGTATCCTTTGCGCAAATCTTCCGGTTGAAGACATGGGATATCATATTTCTCGCACAACACCTTGACGGGTGTCGGCTCGATCTTATGTTTTCGTCCCACAGGACGATCCGGCTGTGAAACAGCCGCTATAACATTGTACTTTTCTTCGATCAGGACTTGGAGGATCGCAGCAGCGAACTCAGGCGTCCCGAAAAAAATGATTTTTTCTTTTTTCATGACCGAACCTCCTTAACTCGGATTATTATACAAGAAAAAAGTAAATTCTCCCACCATTGTAAACGCCTGTAAATAAGCCATTTTTCATTGCAATTTAACTTTTGCTTTGATATAATCCATTTTGCATTTAAGAACGGAGGTGTATTTATGGCAAATATTAAGTCACAGAAGAAGCGTGCTTTGACAAATCTGAAGAGACAGAATGCAAAGGCAGGCGAGAAGAGTGCTCTCAAGACAGCTATCAAGGCCGTTAAGACTGCAGTAGAAGCAAATGATAAGGAAGCAGCAATTGCTGCTTACAACACAGCCAGCAAGCTCCTTGACAAGTCCATCTGCAGCGGCATCAAGAAGAAGAACTATGTCGCACGTCAGAAGTCAAGACTCGCTACAGCTATAAATAACATTGCTTAATACACGAAAGAGAGGCTGTGCCTCTTTTTTTATTTAACGAAAAGAGCGGTATACATTGTATATCGCTCTTATTTCATATACTCCGAATACCATATCCTATGCTGTTCCAGTACCTCATCCTTACGATGAGACAATATCATATCCAGCTTTTCTTTCATCCTTGCACAATGTGCCATGAATTCAGAATCTTTCTTAGCCATCAGAACAGGTCCAAGCAACTGTTCCTGAAGAGAATACGGCTCATGATGTGCGGTAGTAAATGAGATAGACGCATAATCATGGTTTCTGTCCCTGATCATCACTTCGTCTTCGATCGTATACCCATGATCCGAGATCCATCCACGTAATACATCCGTATCATTGTTTGCCTCGACCACGATCTGTTTCAGATCTTCAAGCCTACGACCGGCTCTGTCCAAGATACCCATGACCGTATGGCCACCCATTCCGGCTATCACCACACATTCCACATCCTTTGGAACATAGTCAAACCCATCAGACAAAACTGTCTTGATTTGATCATCCAACCCTTCCGACGCAATATTTTTGGCCGCAATAGACAGCGGTCCGGCAGTAATGTCACAAGCATATGCCTTGGGGCAGATTCCTTTTTTTACGAGCATGATCGGAAGAAAAGCATGATCCGTGCCGATATCGGCGAGAACCATGCCTTTTTTGACCATATTTGCAATTTCTTCAATACGATTCATCTATCGAAGAAATCCTTCAGTCGCTTGGAACGGGTCGGATGCTTCAGCTTACGCAATGCCTTAGCTTCGATCTGACGGATACGCTCACGTGTGACATTGAATTCTTTTCCTACTTCCTCCAATGTTCGTGTACGACCGTCATACAGACCAAAGCGAAGGCGAAGTACTTTCTCCTCACGTTCTGTCAAACCGGAAAGTACATTGTTGATCTCATCCTTCAACAACTGATTATTTGCATATTCATCCGGAGACATTGCATCCTTATCCTCGATGAAGTCACCAAGATGAGAATCATCTTCTTCACCGATAGGAGTTTCCAAAGAAACCGGCTCCAATGCGATCTTCTGGATCTCTCTGACCTTCTCGGGAGAGATACCTTCCATACGGGCACTGATCTCTTCCGCAGAAGGATCACGACCGAGTTCCTGTACGAGCTGACGCTGGACACGTGTAAGCTTGTTGATGGTCTCAACCATGTGAACAGGAATACGGATCGTTCTTGCCTGATCGGCGATCGCACGTGTGATTGCCTGACGGATCCACCATGTTGCATAGGTGGAGAACTTGAAGCCCTTCGTATAATCAAACTTCTCAACAGCCTTAACAAGACCCATATTACCTTCCTGAATCAGATCCAAGAACAGCATGCCTCTGCCAACATATTTTTTGGCAATTGATACGACAAGGCGCAGGTTAGAAGAGATCAGAATATTCTTGGCTTCCTCATCACCGGCTTCGATACGTTTGGCAATCTCCGGTTCATCTTCCGGTTTCAAAAGCGGTACACGTCCGATTTCCTTGAGGTACATCTTTACCGGATCGTTCAACTGTACCGTGGTATTACGGGTAGCAAGTTCCTCCGGTGCATAACGCTTACGGAGGATATCCATCTCTTCATCATCAGAGCGCTCATCGATACTGGAATCCAACTCATCGTCAAGAATATCGTCCTTGTCATCATCTTCGTCTTCATCCGGAGTGATCTCTTCAACGATATCTTCATCTTCGGAAATCTCAATATCATTGGCGGAGAACCAATCCCACAATGCGTCCATATCATCGTCGGAAAGCGAGAGCTTCTCGAGAGAATCCATGACATCCTTCTGATACAGGACACCTTCGGAATGATAGACGCGGAGGTAATCTTCCTTAAGCTCATCCAAACTCTTCAATTCTTTCGTTCTGCCGACCTTCTTGTAAACATCGATCACAGCATTCTGTTTCTTGTTGTCACCAGTGGTTTTCTTACTATTCATTCTTTCACCTTCTGCCTCTCTCACTCCATATAGTCACTCAATCATGTGAACCGTCTTCATCTAAATTCTGACGAAGTCGCCTCTTGCAATCTATAAATTTCTCCATCAACAGCTTTCTGCTTTCAGGATTCAACTCTTTTGTCAACTGCTCCTGATATGCCACCGCCCGGTTTTGCAAATAAGTCCTTTTCACCTTGCCTATGGCACCCTGCATCATCTTTTCATCGTATTCAAGATCATACAGATCCGAAGAAGCAAGAGATGTCAAAAGATCACTGACATCCCGATCATGGCAAAGATCCAACAAAACATTCAGATCCGCCCTTCCCGTACGATGGATGCTGTCCAGTATGGATACCGCTGCATTTTGTCTTACAGGATCGATCAAATATCCCAGATCGTCTTCAAACATCCTCGCCAATGCCGGACTCTTCAGCATCATGATCAAGATCTGGTCCTCTGCCGAAGCGATACCCTGTGGGACTGCAGTCCGCACCGGCCGTACCGCACGCCCAGGCATCTCGAAAGATCTGGTCTTTGCGGCATATTCCAACCGGATCCCCGTCATTTCCGACAACCGATCGGTGAAATATATACGATCTGTCTCATCCGGAAGACGATTGATCTGCGTACGGACCTTTTCGATGAATTCTTTCTTTTCCAGATAAGAACTCAAGTTGGTGCGGTTCTTTTCGTATTGCAAATAGAACTCCATCCAGGAGATCTCCTGTCCGGCCAACTTCACAAGTGCTTCCGGTCCATCCTGACGAACGATCTCATCCGGATCCTTACCGGTCTTGTTATCGATCACACTGACCGAACATCCCAGATCCAAAGCCATTCTGACAGCACGCCACGTTGCATTCTGTCCCGCTTCATCTCCGTCATAACAAAACACGAGCTGGACAGCCAACCGCTTGATCAAAGCCAGCTGATCGTTTGTACAAGCCGTCCCAAGCGTACATACCGCATTGGCAATACCTGCCCTTGCAAAAGCGATGACATCCGTCACTCCTTCACATATGAAAATCTTACCTTGCCTACGTGCCTCATTACGTGCCCGATGGGCATTATAAACAAGTTTTCCTTTTACATATATGTCCGTTTCGGTGGTATTGATATACTTCGCAGTTTCATTGGGATCAATCGTACGAGCACTGAACCCCACAGGATTGCCATAAGAGTCGTGGATCGGAAATGTGATACGATCTGCAAACACATCACAGAACCCTCTCTGTGAAAGCCGAGCCACATTGGCGTCGACCATATCACGATCATCATATCCCTTGGCATGCAAAAACTTATATAAACCGTCATACGAAGGATCCAATCCAATCTCAAATTTGGTGATCATCTCATCGTCCAATCCACGTTTGACCAAATATGCCTTTTTATCACGTCCCGCTGCACTGTTCAATTCATACATCGTAAAACGGATCGAATCTTCCAGTACTTGATGTAACTTGTCCTTATGAGGATCGCTCTTGACAGGTTGCACGTCAGGTCTCGATGATAATTCAAATCCAACGAGGTCCGCAACTTTTGCCACAGCCTCCGGAAATGTGATCTTTTCATAATTTTGAACAAATCCGAATACATTGCCACCTGCCCCACAAACGAAGCATTTATAGATCTGCATCTCGGGATTGATATGCATGGAGGGATCATGATCATCATGAAACGGACACTGTGCCCGATACGTTCTGCCAACCTTCTTAACCTGCAGATAATGAGAGATCACCTCCACGATATCGGCTTTATTGCGAAGTTCATCCAATTCCTGCGTCGAGTAAAACGCCATTCAGGCCCCCTTTAGAAACGGATCTCCTTGCAGATCTTCTCTCTGACTTCTTCTACAGTCAACCGAACCTGCTGCATCGTATCACGGTCACGCAATGTGACTGTACCGTTTTCAAGAGTCTCATCATCGACGGTGATGCAGTATAACGTACCTACTTCATCCATACGACGATAACGCTTGCCGATAGAGCCGGATTCATCATAGTTGACACTGAAGTCACAACCCAAAGATCTGTAGATCTCCTGTGCCTTCTCGGCATGCTTCTTCTTCTGCAACGGCAGAATTGCTGCCTTGATCGGTGCCAATACAGGATTAAAGTGCATAACGATACGTGTATCACCGTTTTCAAGCTTCTCTTCATCATAAGCATCCGTAAAGAACATGAAGAACAATCTCTCTACACCGACCGCCGGTTCAACAACATACGGCAAATACTTTTCATTTGTAGAGGGATCAAGATATGTAAGATCCTTGCCGGAAGTATTCTGATGCTGTGTCAGGTCATAGTCCGTACGATCAGCAATACCCCACAATTCACCCCATCCCCAAGGGAATTTATACTCAATGTCCGTTGTCGCCTTGGAATAGAAGCTCAATTCCTTCTTATCATGATCACGGAAACGAAGATTCTCCTTATTTGCACCCAAAGAAAGGATCCAATCCATGCAGAACTGACGCCAATACGGGAACCAGTTGTCATCGTCTCCCGGCTTGCAGAAGAATTCCATTTCCATCTGTTCAAACTCTCTTGTTCTGAAGATAAAGTTACCGGGTGTGATCTCATTTCGGAAAGACTTACCGATCTGACCGATACCGAACGGAAGCTTCTTTCTGTAGGCACGCTGCACGTTCTTGAAGTCAACAAACATGCCCTGTGCTGTCTCAGGACGGAGATATACCGCACTCTTGGCATCTTCCAATGTTCCCTGGAACGTCTTGAACATCAAATTAAAATAACGAATCGGCGTGAAGTCATGCTTACCACAATCCGGACAGGGAATGTTGTTGTCCTCGATGAACTTCTCCATCTCGGAATTGCTCCAGCCTTCCGGATTCACTTCACCGTTGGACCAATGCTCGATAAGCTGATCGGCTCTATGACGTGTATGGCAGCACTTGCAATCCATCAAAGGATCGGAGAATCCCTTCAAATGACCGGATGCTTCCCAAACGCGTGGATTCATCAAGATCGCAGCCTGGATCTCTACATTATTCGGATCTTCCTGAATAAATTTCTTCTGCCAAGCACGCTTGATATTGTCCTTTAACATAACACCGTACGGACCAAAATCCCATGTATTACTGAGACCGCCGTATATTTCCGACCCCTGGAACACAAAACCTGTATTCTTGGCATGTGAAACGATGAGGTCAAATGTTTTTTCCTGATCCATGACTTGTACCCCCTTGATCAAATTACACTTGTAAACGTTAGCAGTATAGCACTTCATGTGTCACGTTTCAAACCCACAGTCAACGAATGCATGAATGTATACCCATTAAAAGGGCGTCAGACGATCTCTTGCTTCGTCCGGCCGCCCCTGACTGTTTTATAAAACGGATAAGTCTTAAGACGAATGCCTGCATACTTTTCCAGCATATTGACAAGGATATCCGCATCGACGATGTCTGCCCCGCCTTTTTCACATACAAATGAGAGTCTCTTGACTCCGGCTCTCACGATCATGCGAAAACGGTGAAGAGAAGCTTTGTCCGCCGGTTCCACATGCTTTGCAACCGCATGCTGTGCACAAAGGAAGCCACCTTCATCCGCCGACAATGCACATACTGTATCACTGCCGCATATCGCACATCCATCCACCGCCGGCCGACAACCAAACCCCGTCAAGATATCACCAAGATACACACTCAATACTGTGTCCGGATCAAGACCTTCATCCAATGCGGATAATGTTTCTTTCAATACTGCATATAATCGCTTTGCGTCCCGGCTGTCTCCCGAGATCGTCATAGCATCCAGCGCCTCACATACAACACCGGCCGCCGCCGTTGCCGCAAGGTCCTTTCTAAGATGCCGAAACAAGGATATGGCATGTGCACTCTTAAGTCTAAACAGTGTCTTACCCTCTACTGCATCAAAGAGAAACTCCGACTCCCCATACGGAAGGATACTGCCCGCATTCTTACTGTTGATGCGTCTGGCTCCGGTTGCCACAAACGAGATCTTGCCAAATTGCGCTGTATATACTGTCAAAAGTACATCACGTTCACGATAGTCGCTCTGCTTCAGAACGATCACCGTTTCCCGCTCATTCATTCCCTAAACGCACCACCGTATCCATATTCAGTGATACGAGCATCCTTGGAACGCCACTCCTCTTCGATCCTGACAAACAAAGAAAGATATACATGGGTATCCAAGAGTTTCTCAATATCCTTGCGGGCCATGGAACCGATCTTCTTAAGCATCGTCCCTCCCTTGCCTATCATAATGCCCTTCTGACCCGGCTTTTCAACAAGGATCACCGCCTGTATCTCACAACCCTTATCCGTAAATTCCTTATGTTCCACCCTAACAGCAGACGCATGCGGAACTTCCTGTTCTGTACACATCAAGACCTTCTCACGAATGATCTCGGCAATACGGAAATTTTCAGCACCATCGGTGATCATCGCCTCCGGATAGAGAAGACCACCTTCTGGCAGATAAGAAGCCGTAGTCTCCACAAGTGCTTCAAATGAACGGTCAAACTTCGCACTCAGTGGAAAGTATTCCGCAAACGAAAACCTCTCTTGCCATGACATAAGGTTCTGTAGGATCTTCTCTTTTGGAAGTTTATCGATCTTGTTCATAATAAGAAAGACCGGCAAACCGGCTGACTTTACCATATTCAAAACAAATTCATCCCCGGACGCATACGGAACTGAGCCATCCACAACAAGATAGATGACATCCACTCCTTGCATCACATCCTTACTCTCTTTATTCATTCTCGCTCCCAGACGATCCTGAGGCTTATGGATGCCCGGCGTATCCGTAAACACAATCTGACAGTCATGATCGGTATAAATACCGCGGATCTCACTTCTTGTGGTCTGTGCCTTCTCTGACACGATTGCGACCTTTTCGCCGACCAAAGCATTGATCAACGTACTCTTGCCGGCATTCGGTCTACCCGCCAGCGCTACAAAACCACTTCTCATTTCAAAACATCCTCCATTGAAAACGACATCGGAAACAACTCTTTCATCGTACACGTGCAACCCTCTGTACCATTGGACAGATAGATAGGTGTATCCTCATTTAATAACTCGCTCAGCACCTGACGACATATCCCACACGGTGAAGCAGGACGATCGCCATCACATACGATTGCCAAAGCCTCAATATCGTCTTTTCTGTAACCAAGAGAATATGCCGCAAATATTGCACTTCTCTCAGCACAATTGGTGGCACCATATGACGCATTTTCGATATTGGCACCATATGTCACTTTGCCGTCCTTTGTCAATAAAGCCGCCCCAACATGGTAATCGGAATATGGAGCATACGCATTCTTCATTGCCTTGAACGCTTCTTCTATTAACTGTTCTTTTGTCATAACAGCCCTCCAATATGACGACCGAGAATGATAACAGCCGTGACCAGTGCCCCTATCGAAGCCACCAGCACTGCACCGGCCGCGATATCTTTGATCGCCTTTATCATTTCATTGTATTCCCGTGTAAACATATCACACAGTAATTCAATACATGTATTCAACATCTCCGCCATGATGACCACTGCAATGCAGATCACCACTGCGACCCATTCCATCGCCGACAATTTCAAGGCCACTCCGACCAAGACAGCCAAAGCCCCCAAGATAAATTGGGTAATGATCGACCGATGCCTAAGCCCTGTCAGAATGCCGATGAAAGCAACTTTAAACTTATTTTTCATCACGTGATACGATCGGATCCAAGATTTCCCTTTGCAATCCGAACATCTCCTTCTCCTCCTCATCCGTCATATGATCATATCCCAGACAATGTAACAGACCGTGCGTAAAGAGAAAGCCCATCTCCCGTTTCAACGAATGACCGTATTCTTCTGCCTGCTTGACTGCATAATCGATATTGATGAAGAGATCACCAAGATCTTTTTCCTCCATTTCCACCAATTCCGGTACATCGTTTATAGCAAAACTGATCACATCCGTGGGACGGTCGATATTACGATATTCCCAATTGATCTCATGAATCTCATCGGAACGAACAAATGTAACACTGATCTCGTAAAGTCCCTGCAAAGACAATCTCTTCTGTGCCGACTCGGCGATCATGTTAAAGAACGGTTCATATGCGGAAACATCCGCATCTGTATGATTGATCAATGTAATTTCCATAGCTACCTCTATTCCAGTCCTGTGTCCAAAAAGCAGAGGGATCCCTCTGCTTCTCAGCGCGACTCATATTTTTCGTAACGCTCCACGATCTTCTGAACAAGCGGATGTCGTACGACATCATCCGTTGAGAAGTGCAGCACAGCAATATCTTCCATATCCGCAAGGATCTTGGAAGCTTGTACCAATCCACTCTCGACCTTGCCGACAAGATCGATCTGGGTCACATCACCGGTGATGACCATGTGTGAGTGAAAACCTATACGCGTAAGAAACATCTTCATCTGTGATCCCGTCGTGTTTTGCGCCTCATCCAAGATCACGAATGCATCATTCAATGTACGACCTCTCATATAAGCCAACGGAGCGATCTCTATCGTTCCTTTTTCGATCAGCTTATCCGTCTGTTCCTGTCCCAACATATCATGCAAAGAATCATACAGAGGCGTCAAATACGGATCTACTTTCTCTTTCAGATCCCCCGGCAGAAACCCGAGATTTTCACCTGCTTCCACCGCCGGTCTTGTCAAAACGATGCGCTTTACTTCACCGCTCTTCAATGCTGAAACAGCAGCAGTCACCGCCAAAAATGTCTTGCCGGTGCCGGCCGGACCGATAGCAAATACGATTGGCTTTTGAGCCATAGCCTCCACAAATTTCAGCTGTCCTCGCGTCCGTGGAGCAATAACTTTCCCGGTGATCGTACGACCTACGACCTGTGCTCCCATCAATTCAAAATCAATGGGACGATGCTTCTTAACCATCCTGGACGCATAGATCACATCTTGTTCCCCTACAGCGATTCCTTTCTTTACCTGTCCCACCAAAGCATCCAATACTTCCCGGATCTCTTGCTCATCTTCTTTAGAACAGTAATCTATTGTAAATGTATTGTCGCGAAAATAAATCTCATGACCGAAAGAATCACCGAGCACTCTCAGATTACGATCCTCAGTTCCGATCAAGATCATCGCTTCATCTGTGGTCATATCATCAATGACAAATGTTCTTTTCTCTTCCAAGCAAAAAACCTCCATCTCTGCTTTTATTGTAAAACATTCATCACGTAAAAAAAAGAAGCTTACGCTTCTTCTTACTTGCCTCTTCTGCGTGCCTTACGTGCAGCCTCGGACTTAAGCTTTCTCTTAACGCCCGGCTTTACATAATACTCTCTCTTACGAGCTTCAGCGAGGGTTCCATTACGGGAGACCTGACGCTTGAATCTACGAAGAGCATCATCGAGATTTTCGTTTTCTTTAACAACGACTCTAGCCATTTTCCACAACCCCCTCTCCGTTTCAACATGTGTATTCTAGCAAAGCATTTTATTAAAAGCAAATATTTTTTGATGTTTTCTTAAAATTTTGGTTGCTTTTCATCAAACAGCCTCTCTATAAGCAATTATTTCACCAAAGAAACACCGCGGCTTGTCCCAATCCTATCAGCACCTGCCTCGATCATTTCCAGCATATCTTCTTTTGTACGCACACCACCGGCCGCTTTGACAAGGCACTTACCTTCTACTGCCTTCTTCATCAAAGCAACATCTGCCGGTGTGGCACCGGCTGTGGAGAACCCTGTACTTGTTTTTACAAAATCAGCGCCGGCATTTACTGCATCTTGACAGGCGCGAACTTTTTCATCATCTGTCAAAAGACATGTTTCGATGATGACCTTCAGGCACTTATCGCCGACCGCTTCCTTGACAGCGGCAATCTCATTTGTGACATAAGCATCATCACGATCCTTCAAACGACCGATGTTGATGACCATATCCACCTCATCGGCACCTTTCTTGACAGCATCCGCCCCTTCAAAAGCCTTGGCTTCCACCGTCATTGCCCCAAGCGGGAATCCCACGACCACGCACACCTTTACATCAGTACCGGCCAACTCCTCTTTTACGACCGGGAGCCAGCATGGATTGACACATACTGACGCAAAATCATATTCCTTTGCCTCGTGACATAATTCCCTGATATCCGCTTCACGTGCATCGGCCTTCAACAATGTATGATCGATATATTTATTCAACTTCATAGTCTTCCTCCTCACTTTCTGAATGAAAGTAATATTTATGCAAAACTTCTCTGGCAACTTCATCATCGCCCTCATACGGTTCCCGTCCGAATTCTCTGTAAATAAACTTTTCATCACCCTTACCGAGAATAATGACAGTATCATTGGGATCTGCCAGTTCAATGGCCTGACGGATCGCATCATAACGGGATTCCACAATGATGTAGTTTGTGTCCTTGATACCGGACGCAATCTCACATGCGATCTCATACGGATCCTCGTCACGCGGATCATCTTCTGTCAGGATAATCATATCCGTATACTTGTCAAGTATCTCACCAAACTCAGAACGTTTCTCCGTATCACGCTTGCCGGCACTGCCGGTAACGGAGATGATGCGCTTACCCTTGGGCGTAATGGCCGAGGCATAACGACAGACCTGCTCGATACCATCCGGTGTATGAGCAAAGTCAACAAGGATGCTGAAAGGCTGTCCCTCATCAATACGCTCCATACGGCCTTCGATCTGCTGCAACTTACGGATCGCCGGCAACATCAGTGGAATCGGCACACCAGTCTCATGCAAAGCCGCAATGGCCCCAACGAGATTATAGATATTGAACTTAGCCACCAGATTTGTTTCGATCTCATAGTCCATATCCCGTACTCGCAATGTGATACGCGTGCGATCCTTCAAAAGCTGATACTTCACGACTTGATAGTCAGCCTCCTTCATCAAACTGAATGTGACTGTACGACACTTACAATCCGCAATGATCCGTTCACCATATGGATCGTCAATGTTTGCCACTGCCACCGCATCTTCCTTCAAATTATCAAAAAGCTTCTTCTTAGCCCGGAAATAATTTTCCATCGTCCCATGATAATCAAGGTGATCGTGCGTCAGATTCGTAAATATCGCCGCATCAAAGTCGATGGCATCAACACGTCCTTGTTCGATCCCAATGGAGCTTGCTTCCAGAGCACAGCATTGCATACCCGCATCCACCATGTCTTTTAGGATGCCATGAAGATCATCGATGTTCGGGGTCGTCAAAAGCGGTGGCAACTTAACATTTCCATACTCAATGGAGATCGTACCGATATATCCGGTAGGACGGACCGGATTCAAAATATCACGAATGATGCATGATGTAGAAGATTTTCCGTTCGTACCCGTCACCCCGTACATCATTAATTTGTGGCTGGGAAAACCATAAAAAGCATCTGCGACCTTGTTAAATGCTTCCACGACATCCTTCACTCGAATATAAATGATGTCATCTTGCATATGTTCCAACTGTTCACTGTGAACAATGACCCTGGCACCGTTGGCGATGGCCTGATCCACAAACTTATGGCCATCCGCCATCATACCTTTGATACAGAAAAAAATGGAATCCGGTCTTTTCCGGCGGCTGTCCGCCATCAATCCCTTTATCTCTATCTCCGGTACTCCTTCAAACAGATCCGTTAGCTTCATAATGCTTTCTCCTCTCCATACAACACATTGTCGACCATTTCCGTCAATACAACATGTTTCATCCCACTATGTGCCTGTGCTCCACGTATCACAACAGGAAAATATTGAGACGCATATCCCTTTGCACCACCCGGTACACTTGTCTCGGCAATCACATCCACTTCCCTACCGATCATGCCATTTTCATATTCCCGTAACATGTATTCAGATAGTTCCGTACATTTATGCATACGGGCCTTCTTAACGACCGGATCGACCTGACAAGGCATCTCTGCCGCCGGTGTCCCTTTTCGCATAGAATATTGGAAAACATGTAAAAAGGAAAAACGACACTTCTTCAGAAAAGCATACGTTTCTTCAAACTCTTCCTCACTCTCTTGTGGAAATCCCACGATCAGATCACAAGAAACGGCCAGATCCGGAACCTTATCACGGATCTGCTGCACTTTATCATAGTACATCTTCGTATCATATGGGCGCCGCATTCTCTTAAGAACAGAATCCGATCCCGACTGCAACGGGATATGGAGGTGTCTGGCCACCCTTGGTTCATGTTGAAGAAGATCGATTAAATCATCATCGATCTCCGTCATTTCAATACTGGAGATGCGCAATCTCTGCAAAGCCGGAACTTCTTCCAAAATACGTCTCATCAGCTGTGCCAAAGTAATACCGTATTCACGCCCATAACGACCGGTATGGATACCGGCCAAAACGATCTCCGGATAATTCTCAGCCAAGACTTTTGCCTCCGCAACAACACGATCGGGAGCCATAGAACGTTCCCTTCCTCTGGCATACGGGATCACACAATACGAACAGAACTGATTGCAGCCATCCTGTACTTTCAGATATGCCCTGGTGCGATTCTCAAACTGTTCCGTCTCCATATCATCGAATGGTATATTGTCCAGATCGCCTGTAAGACGCACTTTTTGCCCATCTTGTAAATACTTTTCCAAGAGATCCGGAACTTGTTTCTTTTCTTTTGTTCCCACGATGATCTCGGCATCATCGATCATTCCCTCGTCCACCTCGGCATAACATCCGATCATGGCGATCACCGCATGTTCATTCAACCGTCTGGCCCTATGCATCATCTTCCTACTCTTTTGTGCCGCCATATTCGTGACCGCACAGGTAAAGATCAGCACAGCATCGGCAGGACTCTCAAAATCCGTTCTCTGCCACCCCCGCTTCTCCATCTGCATGGCAATGCTTTCCGCTTCAAATGCATTGACTTTGCATCCGAGATTACAAACTGAAAATTTCATATCTTATTCTCCGTAATACTCACTGATGACGGAACATGCAAACAAAGCCGCCGTCTCGGCTCTCAAAATCCTCTTACCAAGTGTGACCGGACTATAACCGTTTTGTTGCAACAGTTCCACCTCGTCCGGGCTGAATCCACCTTCCGGCCCAATCACCACGACGACCGATCTCTTAGATGCAAGATGATCTGTAATGCGCTTGGCACTACCGTAGGCATTCTCATATGCCGCCAAACGAATATCGCCTTCTACTTTGAAGATATCCTCAAACTTCACTACCTCCGTAAGTTCCGGTACACGATTTCGCTTACACTGTGCTGCCGCCTCCTGCAGGATTGTTCTTTGGCGAATCATCTGTTTGTCGCTCTTCTCTTTACGTGCATGGACCACACAACGTGACGACTCGAACGGTACGATCTTGGTCACCCCGATCTCCGTTGCTTTCTGCAATACGAACTCCATCTTTTCCCGACGGATCAATGCCATGCATAATGTCACATTGATCGGCAATTCGTTATATCGTTCATCTTCACGCAATACATCTGCATATACCTTTTTTCCATCCACATGCACCATAGCAAAAAATCCTTTGCTCCCATGCACCAGACGCACTTCCTCATCATTCATGCGCAGAACAGTTCCCACATGATGAGCCTGTTCCTTTGTAAACTCATATCTCTCTCCGACCTTGAGTTCTTCTTCACAAAAATATTGATGCATAAAATCGAAAAGAAAACGAACTAGTCGTCTTCTCTTTCCTCCTTATCTTCTTTGATCTCCACTTCCAGTTCAATGACCTTGCGCTGATCCGCCTTTGTGATCGTCACATGGAGATTCTCATAATCGAACTCTTCACCGACACAGGGGATATGTTCCAATTCATGTATCGCCCATCCTGAGACAGTGATGTAATCATAGTCATCATCATCCACATCCACGCCAAAACGATCGAACATATCATCGACATCCGCATCACACTTCACAAGATAATGTGTGTCATCGATCTTTGTGTAGTACTCCTTGACGGTATCATGCTCATCCCAGATCTCACCGACAAGTTCCTCGATGATATCTTCCAACGTAATGATGCCCTCTGTACCGCCATATTCATCTAACACCACAGCCAGTTGCATTTTAGCACCCTGAAGCTGTTTGAGCAAAGTGGAGATCTTGGTACTGGTACTTGTATATATAACCGGCTTGATGATACGTCTGATTGGATAATGCTCATACATCATCTGGGAATAAAAATCCTTTTCATGTATCACACCGACGATATTATCGATGGAATTTTCATATACCGGCAAACGGGAAAAGGAATGATAACGAAATGTTTTTTCGATTTCCTTTACCGGGGTAGTAATATCGATGGCAACGATATCCACACGAGGAGTCAAAACATCTTTGACATCCACATCATTAAATTCAATGGCAGCGGATATAAGGTCAGATTCATGCTCAGCCAGATCTCCGTCTTTCTCCGCTTCATCCACCATTGTAATGAGTTCATCCTGAATATCCCCATCATCCTCATCGATCTTAATGAATTTAACAAGAAGCTTCTTCAAACCTTTGAACATCCATGTCAACGGTGTAAACATGACCTCGAAGAAGCGGACCACACCAACGGTACGTACCGCAAACTTCTCCGGAATGCTCTTAGCCACCGACTTAGGCATCGTTTCACCGAAGATCAAGACCACGATCGTAATGACGATCGTAGAGACCGTAGGACCTTGTGCTTCTCCCACCAGTTCGGTAAACAACAAAGTACCGATCGTTGCCGATGCGATATTCACGATATTATTGCCAATAAGGATCGTAGTAAGAAAACGATCAAAATCATCCAGAACATTCAAAACGACCCCCGCTTCCGCATTTCCGTCATTCATCATGTTTTTTAAACGAATGCGATTGGCAGAAGAATAGGCTGTTTCAATTGCCGAAAAAAGCCCTGAAAAAGCGATCAGAACGATCAGAGCAACCGTATACTGCGTTACCATGATACCCCGGCCTCCTGGCAACCACCACCGGGCTCCGGTTCATTCTCTTCATTTTCCGCAAAAGATGCGGTACTGTCGGCAGACACATGATGAAGAACATGTGCTGCCCTGTGTATGCTTATTTCCATTTTTCAACTCCTGATGTGATTATACGATAAATTGCAATATTTTGAAAATCTTCAAAATCAATGAAACGTAAACAAAAAAAACGGGCATATGCCCGTTTTTGATCATTCAGCGGGAATGACAGAGCCGTCAGACCACTTTTCTGTAATATAATCTTTGATCTCATCAGACTTCAGTACCTCCACCAAAGCCTTGATGTTTGGATCGTCTTCATGACCCTCACGGCATGCCACGATATTGACATACGGATTGGTTTCATCTGCCTTCTCGAGGATCAATGCATCTTCAGAAGGCTTCAGCCCGGCCTGGATCGCATAGTTACCGTTGATCGCCACAAGATCGCCTTCCCCTTCTTCAAATGCCTTAGCCAAAAGTTCAGGCTTTACTTCAGTGAACTTAAGACCCTTGGGATTATGCTCCTTGTCATTGATATCTGCAATCGTCAATGTCAATACATCCGCATCTTCAGGAAGCTCGATGAGACCTTCCTGAGCCAAGATACTGAGGATACGCCCATTGTCCGCAACACTGTTGGAAATAATGACTTCCGCACCGTCCTTGACATCCTTCACATCCTTGATATCTTGAGAATAAATGCCGAACGGTTCGATATGAACACCGGCCACATTGGAGATCTTGTACCCGTTGTCAGCCTTTGCTTGATCAAAGAAAGGAACGTGCTGGAAGTAGTTGGCGTCCGCATCGCCATTGGATACAGCTTCATTGGGAATGAAGTAATCATCGGTAATGCGAATATCAAGATCAATACCGTATTCATCCTTAAGGATAGGCTTTGCAGCCTCCAAAATATCACCATGCGGATTTGCTGTTGCCATTACAACAAGCTTTCCACCTGCTTCAGATGGAGTTTTCTCCTCTGTCTTTGCACTACCGCATCCGACCAGACCGAATGCCAATACACCTGCTGCCAATACCTTTGTCAATGTTTTCATTTTCTTATTCTCCTTAAGATCTATCTCTTATCAATATGTTTTACAATGGCATCGCCGACCCACTGAATGAGGAATACGATCGCCACGATAATTACTGTACTTGTAAGTACAACTGTATTGTTATGACGGGAAATACCGTATACATAAGCCAGATCACCAAGACCACCTGCACCAATGGCACCAGCCATTGCCGTGTAGCCGATCAAAGAGATCGCTGTGACCGAAATACCGCTGATAATGGAAGGCATTGCCTCCGGCAGAAGGACCTTTGTAATGATCTGCCAGTTGGATGCCCCCATGGCTTTGCTTGCTTCGATCGTGCCTTTGTCCACATCCTGAAATGCGATCACACACAATCTTGCATAGAACGGCGCACTGGCCAGGATCAGCGACGGAAGTGCAGCCTTTGCCCCCAGCATCGTTCCCACAAGCAATTTCGTAAGCGGAACAAGATTTATCAACAAGATAATGAATGGAACCGCACGAAGGATATTCACGATCACATCCACAACTCTGTTTACAAATTTATTCTGGAACAATCCACCTGTCTGTGTGCAATACAGAAGGATACCGATTAAAAGACCGATGATGCAAGACGGTACAAGAGAGAACACCGTCATATACAATGTCTGTCCAACCGCAGTAAGAAGCTGTTCGATGTTTAATGTTGCAATACTCATCCTAAATCACCTCCACCTTTACGCCATGATCGGCAAGATATGTCACAAACTCATTGTATTGTGTATCTATGCCGCCATATAAATTAAGGTAAGTCACACCGATGGGACCGGTCTGTGAGGAGGTGATGTCTGCGGCAACAATGGATACCTTGAACGTCACAAGTCTGATAGCATCCGCAATAATGGACTGATCCGAATTGTCACCTGTAAAAGAACAACGCAGCAGAACACCTTCCGGATACTTTGTCTTCAATGTTTCCGCCATCTGTTCGATGGACTGTCCACTCTCAATGTTCTGTACAAATCTTCTTGTCACCTCATGACGGGGATGCTCAAATAATTCTTTAACCGTTCCTTCCTCCACGATACGACCATCACTCATAACTGCCATACGATGACAGATCTTCTGTACGACTTCCATTTGATGAGTGATCATAACGATCGTGATGCCAAGTTTCTTGTTGATATCGCGAAGCAATTCCAGAATCTGATCCGTAGTCTCCGGATCCAATGCCGATGTTGCTTCATCGGAAAGAAGGATCTGCGGATCGTTTGCCAAGGCACGGGCAATTCCCACACGTTGCTTCTGACCACCGGAAAGCTCATTGGGATATGCATCACCTTTGCCTGAAAGACCAACAAGTTCCAACATCTCCCGAGCCTTCTTCTTGCGATCTGCCTTTGGCCATTTGGCCAGTTCCAGTGGAAGCTCTATATTTTCAAGCACCGTTCTGCTCCACAACAGATTGAAATGCTGGAAGATCATACCGATCTTCTGTCTCTTTTCCCGCAAAGCCTTGCCTTTCAGATCCTGCATCGTGTCGCCGTCGATCACGATGTCGCCGGCACTCTGTTTTTCCAATTGATTGATCAATCGCACCAAAGTGGACTTACCGGCACCTGAATAGCCGATGATACCAAAGATCTCACCGTCTTCAATCGTTAACGAAACACCGTTGACAGCGTGAACATCTTCATCTTTTCTACGAAATGTCTTCATCACATTCTTGATCTCGATCATATTGGTTCCTCCCTTCCTAAACAAAAAAAACATCCTTGCAAATGCAAGGACGGGATCAATCTCTCGTGTTACCACCAAGCTTCATATCTGCTTCACAACAGATACCTCATAAACTGCTATCACAGTTTTGTCCTGTAACGGGAACTGCCGTCATGACCTACATCTCGACCATGAAGCTCCAAGACCATCTTCACACCGTATTCTCATATTCCCTCTCAGCATATAGGAACTCTCTGTCAATTACCTTCCGGGCTACTCTTCTCTTCATCGCTTATGCAACCTATTCTACACCGTGAATTTACTGTGTCAACGAAATATCATATCTTTCTCGCAACTTTTTACAAAAAATATGAAACATATGAAAACAAAAAAAGAGACGATAAACGTCTCTTTGAATTTAAGATTATCTTCTGAAGAATGAAGGAATACTGTCATCTTCATCACTGTCGGATGCAGTATTGAATCCGGATGTGAAAGAAAGATCGTCATCATCATCTTCTGCCACAACACCATTGGAGGCGTTGCTGACAGGCTGTGTATCCTTAGCAGGTGCAGATGTCTCCAATGTAGAAGGCTTCGGAAGTTCAAAACCTGTTGCGATAACAGATACGATAATGGAATCACCAATCTTATCATTGATAGCAACACCGAAGATGATATCGATATCATTGCCTGCAGCTTCACGGATATAATCCACTGCTTCACTTGCATCGTAGGCAGACATACTTGCACCACCGGTAACGTTGATGATCGCACTCTTAGCACCGGAAATGGATGCTTCGAGCAAAGGACACTGAATCGCACGATTAGCGGCATCCTTAGCCTTGTCTTCTCCATCAGCCATACCAATGCCGAACAATGCACTGCCCTGACCTTCCATAACGCTCTTGATATCCGCAAAGTCGAGGTTGATCATTGCCGGAACAGCAATCAGATCTGTAATCGTCTGAACACCCTGACGCAAGATGTTATCTGCTTCCTTAAATGCATCCTCAAACGGAATATGACCAATCACTTCCAAGACCTTGTTATTGGAAATGATAATCAAAGAATCCACATATTCTTTCAGCTGTTCTAAACCCTGTTCAGCCTGCATCATTCTCTTGCGACCTTCAAAGTTGAACGGCTTTGTAACAATACCTACTGTCAGGCAACCAAGTTCCTTGGCAATCTTTGCAAACAAAGGAGAAGCACCTGTACCAGTACCACCGCCAAGACCTGCTGTGAGGAATACCATATCCGCACCCTCAAGAGCCTTTCTGATAGCATCTTCACTTTCAACTGCAGCCTTGCGTCCGTTGTCCGGGTTACCACCGGCACCGAGACCTTCCTTACCGAGCTGAATCTTATTGGCAACCGGAGAAACATCCAGCGCCTGAACATCTGTATTGGCAACGTAGAACTCTACGCCCTGCACGCCTTCCTGCACCATGCGATTAACTGCATTTCCGCCGGCGCCACCAATGCCGAAGACTTTAATTTTAGCAACCTGATTGTATGTTAAGTCTGCCATATCTTTACCTCTCCATTACTTTTTTCCTTCAAGGAACAACCCCTTCAATTTACTTGTCAAAGTATCCTCTTTTGCGCTCCCGTCAGATTTCTTCTCCCGGTACGAAACTGCCTTGATAAATGCATCCATATCGATGCTGTCATCGGTATACCCGGTGATCGGCAGACGATCCTGGTAGGCATAGAACAAACCCAGGCAGGCAGTCAAACTTGCGTTTCTGCCGCCAAGCGTATCAGGAATATAGCTGCGAACATTGACCTGCATTGCATTTGCAAGAAGCTGTGCAAGTCCCTGCGTTTCGCCACCTTCGCCTGTAATCATAACAGCAGTTTCCCCTGCTTGCAAGATAGGGCCACATGTTTTTTGCATATAGGAAAGCCAAGAATTCACATTGGGAAGCACGCAATTTACAAGCTCTTTTTCACTGATCGTACGTGTCTCACCATGATCGGACCAAATATGTACCGGATTATCCGACAGGTTCTTACTGTCAAGTACAGCACTGTATTTGAAAAGATCGATCGCATTCTCAGGAGAAATTCCATACTGTTCCACCAGAGCCGAACTCAAATGTTCGATACCGACCGGGATCACCGCAGCAGTCGTAAGTCTGCCCTTTTTAAGAAGACCAAGAGATGTTGAACAGCGTTCTACCTTTAAGATGATAACCTGTTGATTCACAGACTGTTCGAACAGAGCCGCCTCTTTTCCCGCCGCATATACATCAAGGAAAATATCCATGATGCGGACACCTGCTTTTTCAATTGCATCGCAAAGATCATATGCCATCTTGCGATCTGCACAAAGTAGATCGATATCGACTGTCAGCTTATCACACCGCTCTCCGATCGGAATCCTTCTTGTGGAAATACCGTTTACCGTATATTTCACATTCACCGTCTGGATCAATGCACAATTCTTTCCGATATCCATATTTTGTGCTTTGGACATGGCATTGCGAATATCCTGAACTGTAACTGTCCTGTCGATTCCTTGTACGTCAACGGTTGACTTAAAGCTGTAACGACGCATGCCGTAAGAAGGAACAGCAAGGATCACACTGTTGATACCCGCTCCGATCATCTTCTTCGTATTTTCGACCGCCTGTTTTACCGCTTCGCTGATGGCATTGGCATCCACAACCTTCTCGCCATCAAACCCCGTGCACGTTACACGCTCAACTTTAATAATATTAAAACGGGTATTGAAGAATTCTCCCACGATGAGACGCACCTCATGATCTGATACTTCAACAGCCGCAAAGATCTGTTTATCGTTCACTGGTCAGCCGCTCCTTTCACTAACTATTACATCTTAACACACTTCCCCATCAACTTGAAATTTTTTACGAAATCTATACTTTTCTTTTTGTTGCAATTGTATTAGATGCATGCTAAAGTATTTAAGCAATTGTGTGAAGGAGGTTATGGTATGTCCAGAGTTTGTGCCGTATCCGGTAAGAAAGCTATGTCAGGTAACAGACGTTCACACTCCCTGCGCGCAACTCGCCGCAGATGGAACGTCAACCTTCAGAAAGTTCATATGGTAGTCGACGGAAAGCCTACGACAGTTCGCATTTCCGCTCGTGCTCTCAAGACTCTCAAGGGTGCCGGCAAGAAGGCTAAAGCTGCCGTTGCTGAGTAATCAGACTAAAGGAGCTGCTTCGATCAGATGATCAAAGTGGCTCTTTTTCTTTGTTCTACAGTATTTAATAAGCCGATCGGATACATAAAAAGAGGATGGTGTCATCCTCTTATTACATCTTACATCCACGTTCGAATAAAATCCGACTCTCGGTCATATTCCTTCCAACCCGGATCTCCTTCCATTATGAACTTCTGCCATGCCTCTGACATGTTCCTGCTCAACTGATAATCATGTGCTGTCATAGGTCGCCAGCATGCATCCAAAGTGCGGAACACGTACCAAAGTTCAGACCCATGAAATGCCCCGGCTTCATCTCCCGGAAGCTTTCTGTCAAAATAATAGAGATACACATGATTCCAGTGATCTTTGCATACATCCGCAAAAGCACGACAACCGTTGGCAAACAATGAGTTTCGGCCGGATTGTCCCGGTTCTACCATAATGTCGTTGCCCGTTAACCCCAACAAATACGGCATGTCCGGTACATGTCCTTTTTCACATGCTTCATCTGTTGTTTCCGTCAATACATAGCCATCCACCATCGGGGTAAACGGCATTTCTCCAAATTTATCATGTAACGCCGGTAACACTGCTACGATATCCTCCGCCGGCAACAAGCGCAGCTGATCGACTGTCTTAACATGACATAGATCCAACACAGCCGCACCGATCTCATATGCCCGATCCTGAAAATGCGTCGGTCCATGTCCATGATAATATCCGCCACCGCTCTGCATGATGGCCTGGGAGAACAAACCTTCCGTCAAAGGCGATGAGATGAGCGTCTGCACACTCATCGCACCGGCACTCTGCCCCATGATCGTTACCCGTTCCGGATTTCCATGAAAGGCAACGATATTACGATGTACCCACTTCAATGCTTCGATCTGGTCAAGGATCCCATAATTACCGGTACTACCATGAGGATTTTCCTTGGAAAGGAACGGATCCGCCATAAAACCAAACACACCAACTCGATAATTCACACTGACAAAGACGATACCGGCTCTGGCAAACGCCGTTCCGTCCATCTCCATTTCCGACGATGCACCATGTTCAAAGGATCCCCCATGAAACCAAACGGCAACAGGATGATTTTCACCTTCAGCCGGTGCCCATACATTCAGATTCAGACAATCCTCACTCATCTTGGGAAGTTCACTGTCCGGTCCATTGAAGAACTCTTTTCCATAAAACCCGGTGCGAGGATCCTTCTGCGGACACATATCGCCAAATGTAAATGCATCCCGGACTCCCATCCACGGTTTTCTGGAAGCAGGTGCCGCAAACCGCATACTGCCAAGAGGTGCTTCCGCATACGGAACACCCTTGAAGATCATGATACCGCCGGCTCTTTCGCCGCGCAGCTCTCCTTCCTTAGTTTTTACTTTGATCGTTTCCATTGTTATGATCCCTGCTTTCTATCACAAGGACTGTACCCTTCTGCACATGCAGAACAGCTTCATCCCCCGTCCATTCATTTGAGACCGTATACAGATCCAGCGGTGTAAGCTCTCTATCCGTCAACCTATAATACAATCCTTCCAAAGTGATCACTGCCTCTTCCAACGTAAAGAAAGAAACATATGACATACCGTCTTTCTTCAAGACATGATTGCCTTCCCGGCATGCGAAAACAACATTGTTTTCATCCATGATCGATACAATACCCGGATATTTGTAAACAAGACGCATATTCACAAGTGTATGATCGGCTCTGCCACCCAGAGCACCACATAAGATGACATGCTTATACCCACGTTCGATCGCCGTTTTGATCGCATGTTCCGAATCCGAATCATCTTTGATCGGATTCAGTATGACCGTCTCATCAGCATAGCATCTGATTTGATCCAGTTCTTCTTCTGAAACAGAATCGAAATCACCTACGGCAAGCTTCATATGTCTGCCCATTCTCGCCAGGATCAACGCACCTTTATCGGCACCGATCAGATCGGCATCCACATCCGGCAACGATCCTGTCAAATTCAATGCAATCAGACAAATATCCCTCATAACAGTGACTTAACAGCCTCATGAACATCATTCTTAAATACATAAGAACCCGCAACCATAACGTCGACTCCGGCCTCTTTGCAAAGATGACCTGTCTCCCCATTGATACCTCCATCCACTTCGACCTCTGCATCCGGATGAACACGATCCAGATTCTCGCGAAGCCATGAGATCTTCGCCAATGCCGAAGGCATGAACTTCTGTCCGCCAAATCCGGGTTCCACGGACATTACAAGGAACAAATCAAAATCCTTGAGGAACGGCGCCAACAACTTCACATCTGTTCCGGGCTTAATCGAGATTCCCGCTCGGCAACCACGTTCATGAATATGCTTTGCAAGGTCATTTGCGGACTTCTCATCAGGTAAAGCCTCATAATGGAAAGTAATGATATCCGCACCGGCATCCATGAACACATCCGCAAAAAAGACGGGATCTGTCACCATAAGATGAACATCTTTAACGAGTGCGGATACCTTACAAAATGCCTTCAGAATATCCGGACCGAATGTCAGATTCGGCACAAAATGACCGTCCATAACATCAAAGTGTATATATTCAGCACCGGAAGTGTTCAGTTCCTCCACCTGCTCATTGAATCTGCTGTAATCAAGAGATAGTACCGATGGTGCAATCTTCATATTAAAATTTCTCCCTTCTCATCTGAATCATTTTTAAAACATCCAAATAGTTGCGATACCGTCTGACAGGTATCTTACCGGCTTCCACAGCCTCTTTCACCGCACATCCGGGCTCATTCTGATGTACACAATCATTGAATCGACACTGCCCCAGATATGGTTTAAAATCCATGACACACGCCCCCAACTCCTCTTTCTTGACTCTACCAAAGTCCAAAGAAGAAAACCCGGGAGTATCCGCCACAAGACCGCCCGCCACTTTATGCAACTCATTGTGACGCGTAGTATGCTTGCCACGCCCAAGAGCTTTAGAGATCTCCTGTGTGGCAAGATGAAACGAAGGCTCAAGTTCATTCAATAGACTGCTCTTGCCAGCCCCCGATTGACCAGTCAAAACCGAGATCTTACCGGCCAAGACATCCTGCAGTTCATCCGGACACATACCTCTGCCCGAACGGATAACACGCATTGGTCCATTCTCATACTCCTTGATCTGTTCCTCCACCTCAGCCGGTATACCAAGATCGCATTTTGTTACCACAAGAACCGGATCAATGCCGGCATGACAGATCAAAAAAGCGATTCGATCAACCAAAACAGAAGAAAAATCGGGATCTTTGATCGACATTACGATCAATGCCTGATCGACATTTGCACAAGCCGGACGAACAAGAAAGGTGCGGCGCGGCAACAGTTTTTGAACGATCCACTGCCCACTGCTCTCCCTGCACTCCACAAGATCTCCGGCCACCGGTGTATGCTGAAGCCTGATCTTACCTGTAAGATACGCCTTTACCGTTTCACCCGATTCCAGAAGGAGCGTATATTCCTTGGAAACGATCTTAATTATTCTGGCCTGCATTACATCACCTCAATAGTAGTAAAGCACAACATAATTGTCTGACATCTGCGTATAAGCACTGCCAAAAGACGGATCACTACGCACGACCACACCATATGAAAGACCTTCCTTCTCCTCAGGTGTCATCGCCGTTGTATCGATATTGGATATCGTAACGAGCACGCCCATATCCTCAAGACGCTGAACAGCATCATTGATCGGCATATTTTCTATCTCCGCCGGGATCGTGATCGTTGGATATTCCTCATAAACGACACGAAGTGAAGCTGCTGCACCGTTGCTGAAGAGATCACCGGCCGCGATGCCTTCCTGACGAATGACCGTGCCCGGCTCTTCACCACTACCGCTCTCCGGAACTTCTTCCACCGTCAACATAGGATACTTTTGCAGCATCTCCTCCGCTTCTTGGATATTCATCCCCTTGAGATCGGGCATTTTCGTTCCGATACCGCCGGAAACCGTGACTTTGATAGCAGACCCCTGATCGACTTCCGTGCCGCTTTCCGGCGTAACTCCGATCACAACACCTTTCTCCGTATCTTCCGTCAACTTATACTCAATGTTTTCCGTATCCAAAACAAGCGAAGAATCTGTGCACAACTTGGAAGCATCCTGCACAGTATAGCCGATCAGATCTGGAACGCTCACTTCTTGCGGTTTCGTTTCAAACAATCCAAGAGAACCAAGACCAAGCATTACTACGATCAAAGCCAGCACGATAAGAAGAGCGATCAACACTTTTGTAAGATTACTCATCTTATGCTTACCGCGTTTGGTTTCTTTCTTGTTTTTTACCTCTTCCTCATCATCCTCATCGTCATCCGTTTCCACCGGTCTTCCTTCACTGAATGACATCTCATATGAAGTTGGCTTGATCTCTTTAAACTTACGTGTAGTGATGCGCGGCTCGTTCAATCTTTCCGGCAAAAGACATGTCTCCAGATCACACAGCATCTCCCCGGCAGAACGATAACGATCCTCCGGATTTTTGGCTGCCGCCTTAAGAACGATATTTTCGATCGATTGCGGAACCATCGGATTAATGGCACGTAAAGACGGAAGAGGATCACGCATATGCATCAATGCGATCTGTACAGCCTGTTCTGCCTTGAACGGAACATCACCGGCAAACAATTCAAACATAACGATGCCAAGTGCATATACATCACTCTGCACGCTTGCTTGTGCACCACGTGCCAATTCCGGTGCCAGATAATGCACCGACCCCATGACATTGTTAGCTTGTGTCAATTGCATACTGCCTTTGGCTGTAGCGATACCGAAGTCAAGGATCTTAATGGAACCGTCTGACTTTACGATCACATTCTGAGGCTTGATGTCACGGTGGATGATCCCTCTTTTGTGTGCTTCGGCAATAGCGGAAACAAGCTGTTTCATAATGTCGATGCCCTCTTCATTCATCAAAGGACCACGCTCACGAATGATCTGTTTCAATGTCTTGCCCGGCACATACTCCATTACGATGTAATGATGTCCCTTGTAATCACCGACATCATATACTTCCACGATATTGGGATGTGCCAAAGCCGTAGCAGCCTGTGCCTCTCTTTCAAAACGGAGGATGGATACGGCATCACCCGACAGATCCGCACGCAAGATCTTCACTGCCACATGCCGATTCAAGATCGTATCGATGGCCAAAAACACATCTGCCATACCACCTTGACCGATATGCTGGATCACCTCATATCGATTGGCGATCATATTTTTGGTGCTCATTTCAGATCACCTTCTTCCAGATCGATCAAAATAACAGTGACATTGTCATATCCACCGGCATCGAGACTTGCCTTAACAAGCTTTCGTGCCCGTAAAGCAGGATCCATGTCTTGATTCAATACGATCGAACGTATCTTCTTCTCATCCACATAAGAATGCAGACCGTCGGAACAGATCAAGATGCCGTCCATATGCTCCATATGCGTATCGATATCACATCTTACACTCTCCCAAACACCCACCGCGTTGGTCAACACATTCTTACGCGGAAAAGTCTTGGCGGTCTCCGGTGTCAATTCACCATGCATGATCATATCGTTTACAAGTGTATGATCCATTGTCAACTGCCTAAAATCACCATTGTGCTGAAACGAATATGCACGAGAATCGCCCACATTGATGACAAATCTGCCGACATTCGTCAACATGACCCCGCACAACGTCGTTCCCATGCCTTTCAATTCCGCTTTCTTTTGACCGGTCTCATTGATCTGCCGGTTCACTTCCTTAATGCACTGACGCACCCATGCCTTCACATCAGCCGCATTGCGGAATCCGCGGTTCTCGGAAAAAGCCACTGAAAAGTAATTCACAGCCATGCGGCTCGCCACATCGCCCCCGAGATTACCGCCGATTCCATCGCATACAAGCGCAAAAACATCCCCTGCACCATTGCAGGCGATCACATAACTGTCCTGATTTGTCTTGCGTATCTTGCCTTTATCGGTCATCCCGTAATACTTCATTCAGTTTCCTTTTCCCTCTCGTGCTTTGCTCGCAACTGTCCACACGCCGCATCAATATCCTCACCATGTCTTTGCCGCAAAGTCGCCTTAACACCATGCTTCATCAACACATCATAGAAATGCAAAGCCGTCTTTGGATCAGTTGACTTATACCCATTTTCATCGACCTGATTGTAAGGGATCAGATTGACATAGGCATTCATACCGCGAATTCTGTCAGCCAGCTCGATCGCATTCTCATCGGAATCATTTACGCCATGTAACAAAATGTATTCAAATGTCAAACGACGATGATTTCCCTCACTGTAATGACGTAATGCCTTCATAAGTTCATCCATCGGATATGCTTTATCGATCGGCATCAGCTTCCTTCTCATCTCATCGTTGCAAGCATGCAACGAAATAGCCAGATTGTACTGCAGATGTTGCTCAGCAAAATCATAGATACGGGGAACGATGCCACACGTGCTGATCGTAATATGACGGGCACCGATCGCCAGACCGTGATCACTGTTGATGATACGGCAATATGTCATGACATTGTCATAGTTGTCAAAAGGCTCACCTGTACCCATGATGACGATATTGTCAACACGCTTCCCCATTTCATCAAGGATCTTCTGCACGTACATCACTTCACCGACCATCTCACCGGCAGTAAGATCTCTCTGCTTCTTCAAAAGACCACTAGCACAAAAAGAGCACCCCATGTTACAACCGATCTGAGAAGAAACACAAAGACTCTCACCGTACGCAAAATGCATCAGTACCGATTCCACACTGGAACCATCCTGCATTTCAAACAAAAACTTCATCGTGCCGTCTTTTGATACCTGTCTTGTGATCTCCTTCAAAGGCATGATGACATATCGTTCCTTCAGCTTTTCAATAAAAGCGGAAGGAAGATCGCTCATTTCATCGAATGACACGACTCTCTTGCGATAGAGCCATGTAAAAAGCTGTTTGGCCCTGTAAGGTTTCTGACCAAATTCAGCCGCAACTTCTTCAAGTTGTTTCAAATCATAATCATAAATAGTCTGCATACTCTTTAATAATATCATGGATCGTCCCGGATCACGCCCTGTTTTCCGTCAATCTCTACTCCCTTCCTTCACCAATACAGCTGCATAAAAGCCATCTCCGCCATCCTCAAACGGAAACCACGTACGTTCCATACGCAAAACAAACTCCTCGTGTCTCTTGAGAAAAGCAGCGATCTGCCCTTCATTTTCTTTCCTGTTCAATGTACAAGTGCTGTACACCATGATGCCGCCTTTCTGCAGATATCCGGCATTGGTCTCAAGGATCGCACGCTGTGTCTTGATGATGACATCAAGATCTTCCGGACGTACATGCCAACGGATCTCGGGCTTATGGGAAAGATCCCCCAAGCCCGAACAAGGCACATCGAGAAGGATCCTATCAAAACTTTCAGCCGCAAAGTTACCGTCGACAGTCGCATCACAAGCCTTCGTATGAACGATATCCACACCGGTCCTTTGCATCAACTCATCGATCAACATACATCTTGCCTCATAAAGATCACAAGCCGTGATATCACCCTTGTTTTCCATCATCATGGCGATCTGTTGGGTCTTGGTGCCCGGTGCCGCACAAGCATCCAATACCTTCATTCCCGGCTCAGCTGCCAACAAAGGTGCCACAAAGGCAGAGTGGATATCCTGAATGAGGACCTTGCCCTCTTGAAAGACATCCTCATGTTGCAAGGCACCTTCCGCTTTAAAAGACACATCATTCACAAAAGTATACCGCTCTTCAAGCTCCACCCGCGTGCAACGAAGCGTATTGATACGTCCGTACATTTGCGAAGGCGTTTGGTCGGCCGCCAATATCTTCAAAGCCGTCTCATTTCCGTAATGGGCTTGCCATAGATCCACCAGCCATGCCGGATGACTGTATCGCACAGCAGGATCTAAATCGGTTTGCAATCCTGCATCCAGCACCTTGTGCAACACAGCATTGACAAATCCCTTCTCATGAGGATCCGCCAAGTCATTGGCCGCATGTAAGACCGCATAATCCGGCACTTTATCCATGAAGAACAGCTGATATGTGCTCATATCCAATAGCAACGCCGTTCTTCTCTTCACCCTTTTCCCGTTCGTATACAGACGCCATTGTTTCTCCAAAAGCGTATAGTTGCGGATCGTACCGTAGATCAACTCACTGGCAAAAGCCCTGTCAAGTGGGGCAAGAGGCATATTGCCACGCATGATCAATGCCGCATACCCATGATCCGCAAATACTCTTTTCAATACTTTCAATGCATAACTTCTGACTTCTTCCATCAATTATCCAACGTCATCGGCTCCACATCAATCCGGATCGAATTCACACGATTGCGATCGTCTGATGCAAAAAGACGACGTATCTCCTTTCTCATGACTTCGGGGTCCTTCCCCTTCAAAATGATGCGGCACCGGTATAGATCCCGCAATTTAGCAAGAGACATCACCCCAATGGTCTTAAAGTCTCCATGTAATCCTTCCTTCAGCCACATCGCCGTTGACAATGCCTTTTGTTCATCCCTATCTTGAACGACCAAAGCAATCATATACGTATAGGGAGGATATTGTCCTCGATGCCGGAATTCCATCTCCATCTTGAAAAATGTACGGTAATCCTGCATGGCTGCACATTGCACCGCATAATGAGTCGGATCGAACACCTGGAACACGACTTCTCCGGCTCGCTTGGCCCGCCCGCTTCTTCCCGCTGCCTGCATCAACAGATCGAAAGTCGTCTCACAACTACGAAATTCACTATGCTCAAGTCCTCTGTCCGCACCGATAACACCGACCAGTGTCACATCCGGAAAATCCAATCCCTTGGCAATCATCTGTGTACCAAGCAATACCTCCGCTTCCCCGGCCGCAAACTGCTTTAAGATCTTGTCATGGCTGTTCTTGCGGGTCGTCGTATCCGCATCCATCCGCAATGTACGGATCTTCGGAAAACGATCGTGGACCTCCTGCTCCAGTCGCTCAGTACCAAAGCCATAAGAAGCATATCCCACCGGCGATCCACAGGTTGGACAGACCCTTGGCACCGGCATCTCCGTCCCACAGAAATGACATTTTAAACAACCTATAGAACGATGATAACTCATTGCCAGTTCACAATGCGGACACATGACAGCCTGATCGCACTCCCTACATTTTAGCAATGTATTGTATCCTCTTCGATTCAACAGCAGGATGACCTTCTCATGTTTGACAAAACGTTCTTTCATCTTATCCATCAAGACCGAGGATAAGATCACATTGCCCCTCTCCAATTCCGCCTTCATCGGTACGATGTCAATTACAGGGGGGGTCATATTCACCCGCTCCGTCATCTCCACCAGATCATAGACGCCCTTCACGGCTCTGGCATAAGAATCCAAAGACGGTGTAGCCGATCCGAGGATCAGACGACAACCATGCTTCTGAGCCCGATAGATCGCCACGTCCCGACAATGATACGAAGGCTGTCTGTCCTGTTTGTAGCTGGCATCATGCTCTTCATCCATCACGATCAAGCCCAATCTGTCAAATGGTAGAAACACCGCACTGCGGGTACCGACCACGATGCGGGCCCGGCCGTCCTTCACTTTCCGATACTGCTCATATTTCTCCTGGTCATTGAGACCACTGTGATAGATAGCCAGTTCTTCTCCAAAACGTCCAGAAACTCTTTCGATCATCTGTGGTGTCAAGGAAATCTCCGGCACCAGGATCAGCACCTGTTTTCCTTTGCGGAGCGAAGCAGCCGCAAGTTGAAGGTATACTTCCGTCTTACCTGAGCCTGTGACCCCTCTCAAAAGACATACCTGTTTTTTTCCTTTGCATATGGCATCCATGGCTCTTTGTTGAGACGGCGTCAAAGGCAGCGGCTCCGTCTTTGCCGCATGGACCGTCTGTGCCGCTTCCTTCTCCCGTTCCACCACTTCCACCGCTTCCATATCCACGAGCTTTTTGGCGATAGATGGAAAGTCCCTGCGCAACTCACTGTAACGAAGCTCACCGGCCTTTACGACTCGCGTATACGCCGCCAGTTGCTTTGGGGTCAAGGCCACCTCCTTATGACCGGGCCGCACCCATTTCTCCATTACAACTTTGCGGGCTCTTGACGAAGGCCTGATCTTAGGAGGCAATATGCATTGAAAACACGCGATCATTGTGGACAATGTATCCTCATGCATCTTCACCGCCAAACCATGCAGCTCCTCATTGATCAATGACTCGGGATCTATAACTTCCTGCACAAACTTCAACTTCGTTCCGGCCAATGCCGAAAGCTCACCTGCACTACGATCGTCTTGCCGTACGGATTCCACAAATCCGACAAGAGAACGATTGTTGAAATCCACCAGCACACGACATCCCGGGGCCACATGTTGCTCGCATAAATATGTGAATGTTCGGTCCAATGACCTGACCGGATGTTCGATCCAGCATTCCAGAATATACATTCCTCTCACCTCAGTATTCCTATTCTACTACAAAATCCATTGTGTACACCCGGTCTCGGGATATAATGGATTCAGCTGAAGTTTTGTTTAAAGGAGGATTTATGAGAACAAAAAAACCATATACACTCGGTTTCATCGGTTGCGGACACATGGGAATGGCCATTGCCAGAGGATGTGTGCAGCATGAATATCTGGAACGCTGGAAAGTACTCGTATATGATCATCATGAGGAGACGATGAAGACCGCCAAGGGGGAACGATTCGGTCTTGCCGAGAATGAACTGGATGTTGTCAAGAATGCTCACATCATCATGCTTGCGGTCAATCCCAATCAAGCTGACGGTGTACTGGAAATGATCAAGGATGCCGATCCCGAATGCATCCTGTCTATCGTCACCGGTCTCTCCATCCAGCATATGCAAGAAGTACTAGGCAAGGACACACCGATCATCCGAGCCATGCCGAACACACCGTTACAGATCGGACAGGGCGCCACAGCTCTTTGCAAGAGCGATTCCTGTCCGGCCGATGAATACGACTTTGTCTTCCAGATGTTTGCGGACATGGGTGTTGCCCGCACGATCCCCGAAAAGCAGATGAATGATATCGTTGCCGTACACGGCTCCGTTCCGGCTTATCTTTATTATTTTATTGAATGCATCTTGGAGGATGCTGTGGCCCGTGGCATTGACGTCGACAGTGCCAGAGATCTACTCGTACAGACGGTCATCGGTTCCGGTGCGTTGTTGCAAAAGAATGCCAAGAAGAACATTGACGAATTCGTCGATGAAGTTGCTTCCAAAGGTGGCACCACGATCGAGGCTATCAAAGAACTGAAACGACAAGATCTGAAGAAAGTCATTCATGAAGCAAACGAAAAGTGTATTAAGCGAGCAGAAGAACTCTCTATCTGATCCTATTTGTAAGAACGATCCGACAGGATCGTTTTTCTTTCAGAAAGGACTCTTATTTCCCATAAGAGTCCTCGTAACGCCATATCAACGCTTTTTGCCAACCAAAAGCAAGCTACCAAGTGCGAGTGCAAGAACACCTGCATACACAAGCGGATCATCCTGCACGCCGGTAACGGGTCTATCCTCTTCCAGCTTGCTTTCCGATACCGGTGGCAGATCATCCACATGGCTTTGCTTCACAAGCCCCTTGGCAGCCTTCACCAATGACATATATGCCGCATCCACATCTTCCTGTTTGCTCATCGAATCTTCAACGAGATCCTGTGCCTTCGCCACAACATCCGCAAAGACCTGCCATGACTCTTCTGTATATACATCCTGCTTCAATCCCGCTGTCTGCTCAAGAAGATCTTGCAAACGGGAAACATCCACCTTTGCTTGCAGCCCGGAACGTGCTTCCGCCAAAGCCAGTGCAGCCTGATCAACTGTCTTTTGATCCAACACCGCATCCCCTATCGTTATACGGTCTAAGACATCTTTTGCTTTGCCCAAAGCATTTCTAAAATCATCCTTTGCTTTGCCATCATAATACTGTGCAAGATCGACCTCCTCTGCTGCTGTCACATTGGCATGCAATGCACTATCCTGTAGCTTTTCAGATCTCTCCATGCCCGCAAAACGTTGTGCAAAGTTGAAATCAAAAGAAGCTGTATCAGATGGATGTTCTTTGATATTAAGACAATCAAATGGGAACAATGACATCTCATCCGGTGTCAAAATATCGTTATTTTCGAGTGTGCCATTCAAAATATCCATCTTCTTCTCTACCCATGGCGAATAGGAATGAAACACGATCTTGTTATGTGCTTCATCAAACTCCATCAAACGCATCACACCGTTGCCACCATAGGGCTCAAACTGATAATTGACGATGGCATTGATGACCGGATGACCATAATCATTCTGCATAACAGAAGCATCTCGATATGTCACATGCCCTTCCAGGAACATAAATACCTGATCGTACTTCTTCACAAAATCATTCGTAATGTTCTTGGTCCCATCATCGAAATGTGTGACGATAACAGTAGGAACATTCTTATTTTCTGTCAAGATCTGATTCAGCCATTCTCTGTCCTGATCCAACTGTTCTTGATTGTAAGGTATCGTTACGAACATATAACGATACGATCCGGCGTTGACCTTGGCATACTTGGAATAGCCGGAAGGTCCTGCTCCGCAGAAAGAAGAGTTGTTCGCATAGCGAGCCGGACCAAACTTATCCAGAAACTTGATACTGTCATGGTTTCCGTCCGCTAAAAGATAAGGCAGATCTGCTTTATCAAAGACAGAATAGGATCTGTCTGCGTGTGCAAACTCCGTATCAGAACTGTCCTGCGTTACATCCCCTACGCCCAACGTCATAGCAATGTTGAGATCGTCTCGGTACTTTACGATCCACTCATTCTGAGCATCGAGGATCGCCGGCTTATACTGCGTCGTATATTGAGGATCGGGGATCACAGCAAAGTTGTAATGTGTCTGATCCTGCAATAAAGATTCGTGAATATTGTTGCCCTCTACATTGTAGGCATCATCCACTGTATGTTCTGTGACCAAATAATCCTTAGGTGAAACAAGTCCTTTGGACATTCTGATCTGCTGGATCTCACCTTGAAAGATAGCATCGCCACATGTTTTTTCACTGAAGGACTCCGCTTCACTCCAGTATGCAGACCCAACCGCCCATCCATGTCCAAGATCAAAAAGACCTCTTTGTCCGGGCGTTGTATTGTTACGCAATACCGGAATACCATCCACGATCATCGTTGTAAAGTTGGTATCGTTCTTAACAACGATATGATGAAACTTGTCTGGTTGCATACCACCCGCATCGGACCATGTTGTCGGATTGTCATGCAGGGCACGGTTGTTGGTAAAGAAGTTCCATTGCAACTCCCCGGAACCGGAAACATTGAGTCCGCCACCGGACTGTGGCTCACTGCTCTGTAAACCACTCATCTTACCTGTACCACGCTTAGACAAGATAGATCCCCAGTCACTGATCTGATCGGAAATCTTGACAATAAACTCGAATGTATAGCCTTCATCGAATGTTTCAGCATTTACCGGGGCATCATCCACCGTACGGAAGAAGGCACCTGTCTTCTTACCGAACTTGTCTGTGCTTTTTGGATGAATAAACAAACTCTGACTTTGGCCATCGATACTGTCATTTACAAAGTCCATATAATCCGCAGCCGATCTTCCCTCTTCCATGCGTCCGGTCTCAACAACAAGATCATTTCCGTTGCCACTGGCATCTTTTAAAACAAGATCATTACCGGCTAGCGTAGTTCCTTCTTTAATATATCGGCTGCCAAAGCGCCAATCTACCACTGTCGTTGCCTGATCATCCTCAGCCTTAACAAGATGATTGCCAAAAAGGGCAGCAGATACAGCTACAGCCAAAGCCCCCGTCAGTATTTTTTTGATGTTCATATAGTTCCTCCATCTGACCGTGGTATTCTTCCATAGTTTTATAAAATCCTTTGTACTGTCTCGAGCAAATCAATGTAAAATACAATTGAGCAACGCTTACATCCTTGATAATGAATGTGATTTGTACGGTATAACAAAAAGACAGAGGTCATTCCCTCTGCCCATAATGCTGACAAATATCATGCATCGAATATCCGTCTTCTTTTAATCTTTTGATCTCTTCCAGCCTAGCGAGTGAAGCCTGACGATCAAATCTTCTGGTAAGATTCGCCTCTGTCGGACGATATGGCAGAATACCAAGTTCGGTATAGTACTTCAATGTACTGTATCTCTGCCCACTGATCCTAGCCAATTCTCCGATCGTCACTTCTTCCGCCACCATAATGGTCTCTAAACTTCTCTGTCTTGACATATCACCTATATACTGGAACTAATGCTACACCCTGTACAGGCACTTTGTACATTCTTCTTGTCGTAGGAAATATGCGATAGTAGGCTCCATCGATCAAAAGCAAAGACTCCGAATCATTCTTCACAACACTCACACGATGACCTCTCTTATTAAGATAGTCCACTACCTGATTCCTTCTATCCTTTACCGAAGAACCAAGGACAACAAGATCGATGAAGATACTTGTTCTTCTTTCAAGAAACGGAAAGATCAACACCACGCCCTCCAAATATGGATTCTTGAAAAGTGAATGCTTGGCCTTCAGGAAACGAAGTCCCAATACACTCAAGGAATCCGCAAACTTCACATCACATACAGCCTTCCACCCGGAATGCTTCGTTGCAAATCCTGTCACCTTGTTATCGATCTCATGTTGTTCCTGTATACTGAACATCTCATTCAATGCACAGCTCTCTTTCAACAACCAGTATAACAAGGCTGTCTCTGAATTCGGTTCATCTTCATCAAGCATTTCACTTCGAAAACCTTCTACCGTGCAACGATACACATTCTCATCCGTATACCAAGAATTGATCGAAACACCGGCTTCTACATTATTCATATCACATCCAAGCAATGCCGGTCTTATGTCCATTGCACCTTTTTGGACAAGATCATCAAACATATTCTGCATAACAGATAAAGAATCACGTGCCGGAAATTTTTTGGCGGATGCAGCTGCATCTTTCAGTAGGTCATATGCTTGGTCGGTATCAAACAGATCCAATTTATCCATCAATACATCACACGCCACAAGTCCCCTCGCATTCATCTGTCCGGCAAGCCCGGCTCTGCCGGTGTCCTGACCATTCATGACGATCACTGAAAATTGTTCCTTCAAAGTAAGTTCTAGCATATATTTTTCCTCCATAGTGCTTTTACCAACAACTTACTACTTACTACTTATCACTTACTACTTAAATATAATACTTTTCTCGTTTAAGTCAAATAAAAAGACATGATTTTCTTATGACACAGATCTGTGCATCATCTCAAAAATGATATGCCAAAATGAGTTATCATAAGGCACTCTCTTTCCCTAAAAACCAAATTAGGATCATACGCAAATGATATATACCCAATTTTCATATATACATTGTCTCTTCGTCTCTTCCAGCACGAATACTCATAATGTAAACACCATCAGATACCACGTGTTCACTTAGAGAACAATGAGCTGATAAAAAAACGCAAAAAAAAGTCCTAAGACATATGTCAAAGGACTTGCATTAAGTGGAGAATATCGGGTTCGAACCGATGACCCTCCGCACGTGAAGCGGATGCTCTCCCGCTGAGCTAATTCTCCGCTTATTATTCTAGCACTGTTTCCAGACTTTGAACGTACTATTTATTGTTTTTTTGGTTTCAGAATCGTATCAAGTTCTGCAAAAGTGCATAAGCATGCGACTATATCACAAAGATGTTTTAAAAAGTTTTATTGGAGGAAAAGATCTCAACTTCTGTTATGATCCTTTCCAGTGCCACGTCCCATGGGTCTGCCCGTATAAGATCCACGTGCTGAACAGAGTATGCTAATCCAACTGTATTCCGGCATTTTGACAAAATGGAGTCATAATATCCTTTACCATAGCCGGTCCGCATACAGTGATCGTCAAATGAAGACAACGGCACGATCATCAAGTCGATCTCATCCGGTTTGATAACAGTACCTGTCATGGGTTCCGGTATTCCTCCTATACCTGTGCCAAATTTAGTGTCCTCTCCTATTGTATAAAAATGCAGTGTTCGTTCATATATTACAGGTACCGTGACGGTAATTCCCTTCATATATGCATATTGCAAGATGGAGTGAGTATCCACCTCATCATTAACAGAGATATAGCATCCGATGATATGTACAGTATCAAGGTTTGGGATCAGCTTCTGAAAGATCCGCTTTCCATACTCTTTGCGCATATCCAAAGAAAGAGCAGCTCTGGCTTGCAGACCTGCTCTTCGTGCTTGTTTCTTATCCAATGGAATCGGACATGTCGACCTTCAGAAGCTGATTGAGCTCGACCGCATATTCCATAGGCAATTCACGTGTAAACGGTTCAAGGAATCCCATAACGATCATCTCTGTCGCCTGTGCTTCAGAAAGACCTCTGCTCATCAGATAGAACAGTTCTTCCTCTGAGATCTTGGATACGGTAGCTTCATGTTCTACCGTACAATTGGCATTTTCATTGATGTTATACGGGATCGTATCACTGCGGGAACGATCATCAAGGATCAAAGTATCACACTCGATCTTTGCTTTGGCAAAGTCTGCTTTGCCACCCATTCTGATCCAGTCACGGAAGTTCGTCACACCGCCATTGCGAGAAATAGACTTGGAAACGATGGATGAAGACGTATGCGGTGCCAGATGGATCATCTTTGCACCGGTATCCTGGAACTGTCCCTTTGTACCTACAGCAATGGATATGCAAAGACCATGTGCATATTCACCTGCCAAGATGCAGGCCGGATACTTCATGGAGATCCTGGAACCGATATTTCCATCGATCCACTCCATTGTTCCATGTGCTTCTACCTTAGCTCTCTTTGTAACGAGATTCAGAATATTATTGGACCAGTTCTGTACAGAAGAATATCTGCACTTGGCACCCTTACCGACAAAGACTTCGACAACAGCCGCATGCATGGAATCCTTGGAATACTGCGGAGCCGTACAACCTTCCACATAAGAACATTCCGCACCATCGTCAACAATGATGATCGAACGTTCAAACTGTCCCATAGACTCGGAATTGATACGGAAATAAGACTGCAATGGCTTCTCCAACTTTACGTTCTTAGGAACATAGATAAAGGAACCACCGGACCATACCGCACTGTTCAAAGCAGCCAGCTTATTGTCGGATGCCGGAACGATCGTACCGAAATATTTACGGAACAGATCGGGATATTCTTTTAAAGCACTGTCGATATCCAGAAAGATGACACCCTTGGACTGTACTTCATCCAACATATTGTGATAGACGGCTTCTGACTCATACTGTGTCGTAACACCCGCCAAATACTTTCTCTCCGCTTCCGGTATACCAAGCTTCTCAAACGTATTCTTGACCTCTTCCGGAACATCTTCCCAGCTTCTCTCAGCTTCTTGAGATACTTTCTTGTAGTATGTAAAGTCCTGAAAATCGATCTCGGAAAGATCCGGTCCCCACTTCGGCATCGGCATCTTTTCAAATTGTCGGAAAGCATTTACTCTGAATTCCGTCATCCACTCCGGCTCATGCTTATATTCGGAGATCTTGCGGACAACATCCTCATTCAAACCCTTGCCTGTATCATATACAGTCTTTACATCGTCATCGTGAAAACCGTATTTATAATCATCCTGCGAGTATACAGCATTATCTTTTTCGCTCATTTCTTACCCTCGCTTTCATCGATCATTTCTTCCATGGCCTTCCAACCGATCGTAGCACACTTGATGCGATTTGCCTGTTTGTAAACATTCTGCATGGCAACCGCCTCATCCAGTACTTCCGGATCATATTCCTTATGATCCACCATCGCATAGTAGTTGGCCATGATCTTTCTGGCCTCTTCCACCGTCTTGCCCTTAAGCAGATCCGTCATCATGCTCGTGCTTGCCGTGGAGATCGTGCAGGCTTCGCCATCAAAACGAATATCATTGATCCTTCCATCCTTGATACTGGACTGCACCGTAATATCATCGATGCAGGAATCACTTGCCATATGCACGCTCTTGTAATCTTCATTGTTTTCGATGAGACCATGGTTATGCGGATACTGATAATGATCCATGATCAACTCACGCAATACCACGGGATCCTTCAACAAATCGTTGCTCATATATTCCTCCTAGAAGAAGATGTCAACAGCATGTTCCAGATCGATGTCCTTCGCCGCATCAACAAATCTGTCCACTTCTTCTTTTGTATTGTAAAAGTACAGTGATGCTCTGACCGTAGAATCTGTCCCGATCAGCTCATGCAGAAGTTTAGCGCAGTGATTGCCGCTTCTTACAGCAATATTGCGACTGGCAAGATACCCTGCCGCATCTTGCGCAAACACACCTTTGGCATTGAAGTCGATCGGACCGTATTCATTATCCGGATTATAAACTTCAATGTTATCCAACTGCAGCATCTTCTCCAGGAAGTATGCACGCAGTTCTTTTTCATATGCTCGGATATTGTCCATTCCCACAGACATCAGATACTCTGCTGCCGCACCGGCACCGATCACGCCTTCAATGTTTGGAGTACCGGCTTCAAATTTAATGGGAGAATCCTTCAATGTGCAGGAACCGTCACATGCAAAGCGAGCATTCATATCACCGCCATACAGCAACGGATCCATCTGTTCCAGCAATTCCTTGCGCCCATAGAGGATACCGACTCCACCAGGGCCACACATCTTATGTGCGGAGAAAGCGAAAAAATCCACATCCAGATCTTTTACATCCACGGCCATATGCGGAACTGATTGGGCTCCATCGACGATCATATATGCCCCATGGGCATGCGCAATGGCAGCGATCTCCTTGATTGGTTGCTCAGATCCCAACACATTTGTGACCTGGGCTATGGATACCGCCTTGACACCATCATGGAAGCATCCTTCCAAACGTGCCATATCGACTCTGCCTTGTGCATCACATGGAATATATTCCACTTTGATGCCCATTGTATCCTGCAGATGAAACCACGGCAGAACGTTGGAAGCATGCTCTGCTTCCGTGATCAACACCGTATCACCGGTATGTAAAAAATTCTTCCCCATACCATACGCGATCTGATTCATCGCATGCGTGATGTTGTATGTATATACGATCTCTTTTGGATCACAGTGGATGAAACGGGCCATAATGGACCGCACTCCGTCATATGCCCTGTCATTATAGGCAGCAATATCATAATCGCCGCGATGGACATTGGAAGTGTGGTGTGTATAGAAACCCGTGACCGCATCTATCACGCATTGCGGCTTAAGAGAGGTTGCACCGTTGTCGAAATAGATCAGATCCGGTTCATTCTTCAGCATTGGAAAATCATTGCGGATCTTCTCTACATCGAACATAACGTTGCGATCCTTTCCTCCATCTCAGCTGTCAACTTCTCCCCAAGCTCAGCATCGTCAAGGATCGAGCAGATAGGAAGCAGATAACCGGATGCGATCAAAGCCGTGCAATCAGCCATAGACAATCCTCTGGACATCATGTAATAGAGCTGATCCTCATCCACTCGTCCCATGCTCATGGCATGACTTGCCTGTACATCATTTTCATCAATGAGAAGTTCCGGCAAGATCCTGGACTTTTGACCCTCTTCCATGCTCAATGCCCGGGAAGTTTGATGACTTTCAGATGCTTTAGCGCCCTTAACGATCTTGCCAACGGCATCGATCGTCAGTACGCCTTTCTTCAAAACAACTGCATAATTTTCAATATTACCGAATGTCTCCGGTGCAAAGTTCACAACTTCCAGATGTTCATTGACCTTGTCATTGATCAGATCGGCAGCTGCAAGACGACCTCTTGCTCCTCTGCCACGCAACGCCATATAGGCATTACGATCCATCTTTCCACCTGCACAATCACCATAAGCAACCGTAACATCGGCCTCCGCCATGACATCATGCGTCTCATCGATCGAGACATGGCCCTCTGTTCTGTTCCAGAACAGATACTTCACCTGCGCTCCTTTACGGGCAAACGTACGCAGACGAAGGCTTCCCGTACCGCTGAGAACAACGAACACAGAACAATTTCCGGATGCCTCAAATGTGATCTCAGGATCACGCTCCAAAGAGATCTCATATGTACTGAGGCCCTGAGGAAGTCTGATGTCCGCATTCAACAGAAGTGCTGTCATTTCTTTTCAGCTCCTTCCGCCGCTTCTCTCACTGCACATGTGCCGATGCTGCCCGTACCGACAGAAGTACGATTGATCTCCTCTTCCGCTGCCGGCTCAATGCCTGTTTCACGATACAGCCAGTCATAACCTTCACTGTCGATCCTTCTTGCCAGATCCGCATTACCTTCCATAACGATGCGACCATTAACAAGAACATGTGTAAATTCAGGCTCGATCTGTTCATAGAAGCGCTCATAATGAGAAACCACGATCAAACTCATGCCCTGCTCTTTACGGATACGATTAATGGCATCCGCAACGATCTTCAAAGCATCAACATCAAGACCGGAGTCAATCTCATCCAGCATGGACAGGGACGGTTTCAGCATTTCCATCTGTACGATCTCATTTCTCTTCTTCTCACCACCGGAAAAGCCTTCATTAAGGAAACGATGCGCGAGATCAGGCTTCATCTGCAGATCGGCGATCGTCTTTTCCATCTCCTTGATAAAACGGAACAACGGTACCGGCTTTTCACTTCTGGCATTCATCGCCGCTCTCAAAAAATCACTGTTTGTAACACCCGGGATCTCCTGGGGATACTGCATTGCCAAGAACAGACCGGCTTTACTTCTCTCATCGACCGGCATAGCCAAAACATCTTTTCCATCATAGATGATGGAACCCTGTGTGACTTTATATCTCGGGTGACCCATGATTGCTGCCAGCAAAGTAGATTTGCCGTTGCCATTAGGTCCCATCAGGGCATGAACTTCGTTCTCCCCGACCGTCAGATCGACACCCTTTAAGATCTCTTTGCCGCCTACTTCGACATGAAGATCTTTTATCTCAAGAGTTTTCATACTTAGATACTCCTCCTAATCAACTTGCGGTATTATACCATTAAAACCGCCTAAAGTGTTGTTTCACGATCATGGCTTGCCCCAACAGACCGTCCTTTCTTGTCAGAAATGCCTAAAATCAATAAATTCAGACTACATTCTCATAAAATTCATATACCAAAATTGCAAAAGAGTAAGCGCTAAATTATAATAAGATGGCGATTTTTAAGGAGGAAATATGGGCAATTTTCTAAAAAAGAACTGGTTCGTAACGCTGGTCATTGTGATCTTCACATGCATCAGTGTGTATTACATTTACGATACCAACAAAGGCAAGCTTCAGGGCAAGTCCTCAGGCGGCGAAGATGTCGTCTACACAGTTGACAACACAGATGTAACTGCTTCTCAGTTTTATGACAAGCTTTACACAACATCCGGCAGCAATGCGGTCATGGGTCTTTTCCAGAAGACAGTGGCAGATGCTTCTTTCAAGACAACAGACGATCTGAAAGATCAGGCATCCACACAGGCTGAAAACATCAAGAGCAATTATGCATCCAGCTATGGTTCTGATTATGAAGCAAAGCTGAATTCCGCACTTGCCGCTACAGGTTTTGACTCTCTCGATGATTTCTGCCTCACAAAGTTGAAACTGGACAAGGTCGTCGGCGAATATGCAGCCAATCATTTTGACGATTTGAAGATCCGTGAGATCTCTTACATCCTCATCAAGTACGACGATCCGAATAACCCTTCCGACAAGCCCACTGAAGGCGAGCAGGAAAAGATGGACGGTGTCGACAAGATGCTGAAAGATGGCAAATCATTTGCGGATGCTGCCAAGAAGTACAGCGAAGACACTTCCACTTCCACAAATGGCGGTGTACTTGGTGTCATCGACAAGAACACAAATTCTTTGGATGAAGCATTCACAAAGGCATCCCTTGATCTGAAAGAAGGCGAAGTCAGTGATTGGGTAAAGTCCGACAACTTCGGCTACTTCAAGATCATGTGCAATGCCGCAACACCGGAAAAGCTGGAATCCAGTAAGAATATCCAGAATCCTTATGAAACTCTTGTAACTACATATGATACTACATTGAGTTCTAAGGCAATCTGGGAAAAGGCCGAATCCCTCGGCATCGATTTCAAGGGTAATGACGATCTCGAAAAAGAGATCAAGGCTGCCTTTGGTGTAGAAGATGACAAGGATGCTCCCAAGGCTTCCGCAAAACCCGAAGCATCCGCAACTCCGGAAGCTTCTGCTGACAGCAAGGAGGGCAAATGATCATGAACGCAAAGTTTGTTAAAGTAATGGCTGCCGTATGTGCAGCTGCCGCACTGACCGGATGCAGTGACGCTTCCGCTAAGCTCAAGGATAAGAACACTGCTCTCATTACGATCGGTAATAAGACGATCACAAAGGGCGATGTCTTCAGTTCTATGGAAGCCATGGCAGGTGCCGATACGGCTGTCAATGATGCAATGAACACGATCTCTGCCAAGGAAGTTGAAGTGACCGATGAGATCAAGAAGCAGGCAAAAGACACATTGAAGACTTATAAATCCATGTACGGTGATACATTCTCCACATACCTGGAGTCCACAGGCATGTCAGAAGATGACTACATGAATGAATATCTGATTCCTTCCCTGCTTGCTGAACAACTCAACTATAAGTATGTTGATGAAAAATGGGATGATCTGGTAAAGATGTATAAACCTGTTAAGGCAACAGTTTTGCAGTTTAGCTCTGCCGATGATGCAAATGCCGCTCTTTCCGAGCTCAAGGGTGGTACAGCAGATGCTGCCACAGCCGCAAAGTCACACAATTCCACAAGTGACGGCTCTTCCAAGATCTACACAAATCAATCTTCCGATCTGGATTCCATGGTACGTGCCGCTCTTACATCCCTTACACCGGATGACGGATGGACATTTGCCACAGGTTCCGATGGTGCTTCTTTCTATGCCTTGCATACAGATGACGTAGATGCTGAAAATTTCCGTAACGATCTGACAGAAACATTTGTTAATACGCAGAATGTTCAAAACGATGCCAAGACATACTACTTTAAGAAGTATGGATTCCATATCTACGACATCACTATCTACAACGGTGTATCTGAAAAGTATCCTGACTATCTTGTTCAGGATATGGAAACGGAATCTTCACCTACTCCGGCAGTTGAAGAATCCCCTGCAGCAGAAAGCTCCAAGTAAAAGCTGAGAGATCCGCAAGGATCTCTTTTCTTTTGCGTGGTATAATAAAAATCAGGAGGAATTGCCATATGTGTGTATTTTGCGATATCATCGCTCATAAGATCCCATCTAAAGTCGTATATGAAGACAATGATGTATTGGCCATTCTGGATATTTCACAGGTAACAAAAGGTCATACGATCGTCATGCCGAAGAAACATGTGAAAAACATCTTAGAGGCTGATGAGGAAACAGCTTGTGCGGTTATGAAGACCGTCTATCATCTTGCCGGACAGATCCAGAAACGTACAGGATGTGCGGGTCTCAATATCCTGAACAACTGTAACGAGATCGCCGGTCAGACAGTCGATCATCTGCACTTTCACATCATCCCCCGTTATGATCAAAATGATGCTGTGTCCATTCGTTTCGGTGAATCCGGCATCAAGGATCTGGATACCGTGCTGGCAGAGATAAAGGGATAAAAAACCTCGTCACATGACGAGGTTTTCTTATATTTATTTCTTTAAGACATTCATCCGACCAAGCATGATCTCACGTGCATGATCTTCCAAAGTATCATCCAATGGAGCAAGTACCGCATCAGGATGCCGCTTATGCAAAGCACGTAATAGGATCGCATCGGCCACTTTCGGGTTCTTTGGAAGCAAAGGACCGTGCATATATGTCGCAAGTACCGTATCGGTCATGAAGCCTTCATATTCATCATGAAATGTATTGCCATTACCGGCCAATACTTTACCAAAAGGAGAAGTAACCCCCTTTGTCTGTCCGCCATGATTTTCAAAACCGACCACATCAAACGTTCGACCATCCATCTCTGTCTCCACCGCTATATTGCCAATACAACGATGATCACGATCTGTAGCTTCTGTATAGTAGTCGAAAAAACCTAGACCATCGATCACTTTTCCATCTTGGTCTTTATAATATTTTCCAAATAACTGATACCCTCCACAGATCAAAAGAAATGCTGTTTTCTCATCCAATGCCTTGGCAATGGAATCTCTACGAGAGAGCAGATCTTCATAGATCAAACCCTGCTCGTGATCCGCACCACCACCCATCAAAAACAGATCATAGGAGGATATATCACACGGATCGTTTAAAGTTATGCGATCCAATACAACATCAATCCCTCTTTTCTCAGCCCGTACACGCAATACTTCTGCATTGCCTTTATCTCCGTACAAGTCCATCAGATTGTGGTACATCCAGACGATCCTCAGATCCATTATCGGTGTTCCTCCTTCTTCAATACAGAACGTGTATGTTGCAAAGCCGTATACGTGGAGATGATATAGCTGTCACAATCTGCTTTATCCAGCCACTTTACAGCATCTTCCACCTGTTCCTTCACGACAATACGATCTTCCAATCCTTCATATTTCAATCGTAATGCCATATCATACGCCCGTAGCCCGGAACATACGATCTGATTGACGCTCGGATCGTTCAAGCGCTCAAAATGTGCATCCCAGATCCAGCTCACATCATGACCATCCTGAGTATTGTCATTCAAGATAATGCATATATTTTTTTCTCCCGGCTGTAACAATATATATTTCAAGACTTCATTTGTTCCGGTGGGGTTTTTTGCCAGATTCAAAATACATGGTTTATTCAGAGAAAACTCTTCATTGCGACCTTCTTTCATCTCAAATGTCGCAAAGACATTATCTGCAGCTGCCATATCACGATCAAATACTTTCATTACCGTCAAAACAGCTGCACAGTTATAGACTGCATATATGGTATTAATAAAAGAGTGATACTGTCTTCCATCACATGTGAACATACCATTTTGATAATCCACTGCTGTAACTTCCGTATCCGGTACGATCTTACCAAAGCCGTCATGTTCACAATAAAACCGTCCGATATGAGAATACTGGTAATAATCATAGTGAAGCTCTCCGCCACAAAACGGACAAAACTTCCCTTCACTTGCTTCATCGGTCGTTTCTTGACTTACATCGTTTCGATCGACCGTGAAGTAATGGAGCGATGCACGCTTGGCATTATATCCAATGCGTATGACATTGGGGTCATTCCCGTTTAAAATGAGACTCCCTTCAAAATCTTCTGTCACTTCCATGATCTTGCGAATGATCGTTTCCATTTCTCCGGCACGATCAAGCTGATCACGGAAAAAATTTGTTACCACCAAAGCACTAGGATGAAGATCCTTGAATTGCCTGTATACCGTCAATTCGTCTACCTCGATCACTGCTGCATCTGCCTGTACATGGAATGACAGGTCACTGTTGTCCGCCAATAAAGAAGCAATCCCGACATTCAGATTATCACCACGACGGTTATTGATGACTTTAAGTCCGGATGCACGTAATGACTCGGCGATCAGATTCTGTGTCGTTGTCTTTCCGTTTGTTCCCGTCACAAGGATCACGATCTTAGGCATCTTGAATTTGCGGATGAAATCCTTATCCATGCGCAAAGCAAGTCGTCCGGGAAAAGATCCGCCTCTGCCCATCTTATGAAGCAAGGCTCCGGTAAGCTTAACGATTCCCAATCTTAGACCCATGACATTACTCCTTCTTGAGATCCGGCTTGTAGAATGCACGGTTCTCAAGAGCAAACATCCGCGAAGTCCATGTGCCGGGCTTAATGCCGTCCAAGGCCTGTCGCAAAGTATTCATGCGAGCATCCAGATTATCAACAAGAGACAACACTTCCGCCTCCTGAATCTGTGGCAACACCGGAGATCCGAATTCATAATGACCATGATGAGACAAGATCATATGATGCAACAGAACAGCCTGTTCTGTTCCCTCAAGGCCTTTGGCCTCTGCCACTTCCGTCAAAATACCATTGGCAATGGAGATATGTCCTTCCAACTTTCCGGCCAATGTATATTCCGTCGAGATCGGTCCACTCATCTCCACTGTCTTTCCTACATCATGGACGATGGCTCCTGCCAGCAGAAGATCTCTGTTAAGCTGAGGATAATGATCGGCAATCACCATGCACATTTCTGCCATAGACAGCGAATGTTCAGATAGGCCCCCAATGAAATTATGATGGATCTTGGAAGCGGCCGGATATGACATATATTTGTCATATACTCTGGAAAGCATGCCTCTGACAAGATCCTGAAGGATGCGGTCCTCGATCATATTCACGTATTCACCAAGTTTTTGCTCTCTTTCTCCACGTGATTGTGCAGAAGAAGCAACAAAATCGGAAAGATCGAGTTTATTTTGATCTAAATGTTCTACTTTGTTGATACGCAGTTGCAGAGCTCCTTTGTAATCCAACACCTCAAACGAGACCATAGCAACTTCCCCAACATGGATTTCATCCACATCCGTTGGCTTAACATCCCAGAATTTCCCATCAATCATCCCACTGTCATCGGAAACGGTCAATGTCAGATACGGTGCCCCTTTGGCTGTTGTACCGTTCTTCACATCTTTTATCAAAAGCGGTTCCTGAAGCCGCATCTTTTCTGTCAATTCTTTGATCTTAGTCATCATTCCACTCCATTTCATCCATCACAGCATAAATATCCCCACTGTTGTAACCTTGGCCTGCACAATAGCGGAATACACGATTCCGGCAAGCAGCACCACTGTACTGCTTCTCATATCTTTTCTTGGCCTTGGCCGCACACTTTTTGAGATTATCCAGCTCCCTGGTCTCACTACGTGAAAAATCCAGCTTTGCCACAGCATTGTCGGCGATCTCACTGCTGTATCCCCGCAACATCAATTTATTTCGGATCAAATACTTCTGTCTCTTCACCGAATCGTTTCTGAGTCCACTCAATAGCTTCTGGGCATATGTGCAAGCATCCTCCGCTTCAGTATCCGGCTGTTCTGCCAACTTCTCACGGATCATCTCGATCGGCAAGCCCTTCTTTACAAGATCACGGCAAATCTTATCCGTTCCCTGGAATGCCGCATGCATCGAAGATACAGCTTCTTCACAATACCGTTCATCATCTATGTACCCCTTACCTTCCAGCTTGTCGATGATATTATTCACCGTTCGGATATCACACTCTGTCTCTTTGCACAGCCAGTCATACATTTCTTTACGCGTACGATCTCTGACCGATAATTTGCGGATACAACTCTGATATGCCAAGATACCTTTCTGTTTCACAGACAATTGTTCTACAAGCTCCTTGGAGATCATACCGCCTTTTCTCAAACCAAGATCGGCATAATCATCCATCGTAACAAGAAGCTTGCTCTCTTCTTTGGAACCGGAAAGAAGTGTCAACTGAATGTATGTATCCTTGACAGAAACATCATCGATACAGCTGTATCCATGATAGGCATCCAATGCTTTTTCATAAACCTCAACCACTCTTTGTGCAAATGTTCGACCACTGTATGAAGATACTCTCTTGACGCAATTCTTTCTCATTTCGATATGAGCATCGTCCGATAATGCCAGGAACTTCTTCAATACCTGAGCAAATGCCTTATCGTCCTCATAGAACCATCCTGTGACATCATTCTCCACAAGTCCCGACAGAACATCATCATATCGTGCAAACAACGGAATACCGGCTGCCAGTGCTTCAATGAATGTCATGCCTTGCGTTTCGGTCAAACTGGCTGAAACAAAAGCATCACATGCTCGGCATATATCCGGAATATCATCCTTTGGCAATGGTCCTGCCATCTTGATGCGATCCGTCAAACCAAGCTCTGTAATCAAATCTACAAGCTTATCATGATCCGGACCACCACCGACAATAAGCATTTTTACATCTTGCCCGGAAGAAACCGCATACTTCACACAACGAATGACAAAATCAATGGATTTCTCCTCTGCCAATCTTCCAACCGACAGTAAAACAACATCTTTCTCATCAAACCCATACCGTTCTCTGATCGCTCTTGTCTTGGCAAGATCCGTATGTGACGGAGAAAACTCATCCAGTTCAAGTCCCGTCGGGATCACATCGATATTTGTACGGATGTGATATCCTTCCAGCATCGACTTCGTTTTTTCACTTGGTGCGATCACTCGAACACTGGAATTACCATACAGTTTTGACAATCTGGCAACGAGTTTTTTGGCATACTCATCAACGGTCTTAGAATTGATGAAATTGATGTAATGCGTATAGTCCTCATATGTAGTGTGATATGTACTCACCAACGGTATATCCAGCTGTGATGAGCAGATATGCGCAAAGATGCCAATACCAAACTCCGTCTGTGCATGAATAATATCAAGATCCAATGCTTTGATCTCCTGTAATGCTTTGAAATGAAAAGGAGAAGTCATGACATAGCCATATAAAAACTTCAGCTCCGCTCCCCGAAAACGCAATGTCCTGCCACCGTCTTCCCAATGCGTCGCAACACCGCCTTCTGAATTTGTTGTGATCACATAGACATCATGTCCAAGCTTCTCCAACTCCTTCCGTAATATAAATGTACTGTTTGCCACACCATTGATCTCAGGCGGGAATGTATCTGAAAACAAACCGATCCTCATAATATATTTTCTCCATTGCCGACAACTTTATTGATCGGCTCAACCACACTAACGGAAGGTCTCGTCCTACCATATAGAAAGACAAGTCCACCCATGATCGTCTGAAAGTAATAAGTCATAACCCGCCATACGATCATCACTGACGAAGCATTTACATGAGACAAGATAGTAGAGAACATCAATACAAACGTTGCCTCAGTGCCTCCCGAAGATCCCGGTAAGGGCACAAATGCATTGACCATTGCCACAAAAGAAGACAATGCAACCGTATCCAACCACAATTCCGGTCCAATATGAATATGCAACGCCCATGCACAGAAAAACGGTACACTGTAATAGATAATCAGCCTCAAAAGATTACTGAGAGCAACCATACATATCATCTTCTTATGCTCTTTTAATATTACTATCTCATCTTCAAAGCGACTCAACTGTTCTGACATTTTATGCCTCATATCCTCTTCATCTTTAATGATACGGAATTTATAGGCAAAATGGATACCCGTCGTAGACAACCACCGGTAAAACTTCGGAAACTTGACCATGGCCCATAAAGCCACGATCACAGCCGAATTAACGGCAAACCCAAACAACACGATCAGAAAGAATTGCGAATAATGACTGTAGTAATAACCAAATCGCAACAAGAGAAGCACTGCCACAAACAAACTCATCGTTGTCTGATAGATGATGAAATCCAGCCACAAAACACCGACCGCCGCCGATGCCGGGATACCCTGTCTTGTAAAGATAAACAACTGTGCGAACTGTCCTCCTGAAGCAGAAGGTGTAATATTGTTAAACAACGAACCCGTATAGGAATTCACAAACCCCTGTGACATCTTGTAATCCTTATGTGAGACATGACATTCCTGCATCAACCCCCAACCATGGATCACCCTGTCCAGCACCATCAATCCCGCCACCAACAGCAGGATACCCACATCGGCATTTCGTAAGATCCCAACCACTTCATCAAAATCATTGCGTAACGTAAGCCACAACACGAGTCCTGTCAATGAAACAACGAGCAGTAAAGTAAATACAGGACTCTTGATAATCTTTTTTACTTTATCCTTCATAACACACCTTTTCACTGATTCAAAACAGTCTCATAGATCTGTTTTAACTGTTTACCGATTTCTTCGATTCCTCGCTCTTCTGCCGTCTTATACCCTTCTTCGGTCGTATCCGGCAGGTCCTTCTCCACGATCCCTCTCAAGATTCCGGCAAAATCGTCGTTGTTTTTACCCTTATAGCAATTAATGCCGTCTTTCAGCCAGGGATCGAATGCACCGATATCACGCACAAGGATCGGGCACTTCGCCGCCAGAGCTTCAAGCACCACAATACCTTCCGTTTCCTCCAAAGACGGAAAGAAGAAAACATTGGCGTCCGCATAAGCACCTTCAATGATCGGTCCTTTTACATATCCCGGAAAGATCACATTGGCCGGATGATCCTCAACGACTTCAGTAATCTCATGTGGGATGACCAATTTTGAAATATCACCAAACCAGATGAACTTATATTCAGGAAGCCGACGTGCTGTCTCAACAAAATCCAAGAGACCTTTTCTCTTGAACAAAAGACCGACACCGATCACGACCTTATCGCCCGGCTGTAAGCTGAAATACTTGCGAAACGCTTTGATCTTTTCTTTGTCCGGCTTATAGCGATCCAGATCGATGCCATTGGAAACCGGATAGATGGGAAGTTCGATGCCATAACTTTCCAAAAGAGATTTTGAGTACGGCGTAGGTGTAATGATCGCATCTGCTTTTGTATACAGATTGACCAGCCAGGTTTTATACAACGGTGCGATCTGATTTGACAAGAAGAAACTGTCTCGGAAATCCTCCTCCGTAGAATGGGCATGATAGATGACTTTCTTGCCAAGACTTCTGGCATGTCGAATCATGCTCTCGGAATTGACACCGTATGTGTTGATGTGAAGGATATCATAATCCTCCGCCCATGGATCAGTCGTATATGCAATGCCCTGCGAAGACAGAGCTCTCTTCTGATGCTCAAAGGCACGGCCGATCCCGGATACCTTGATCATGTTCTCACCTTCAAAATATAAAAGAATCTTCATAAAACAACTCCTTTGAATATTATACTCTAGGCATCTGCTTACTGCACATCACAATGCCAATCATAAATGATTCTTAAGCATAACTTATATAATATGCCATCCTATCCTTCTTCTACACAGAAACATTATATTTATCCCAAAAGAAAAGGCAGAAGGCTTCCCTTCTGCCTGCGTTTTCGCTTATTTATTATCGGAAATAGATCAATTACTGATCGTTAGCCTTCTTGATGAGCTTAGCATAACGAGTCTGAGCATCCGCCAATGTCTTGGCAAATGCAGCCTCAGCTGCTTCAGCACCTCTCAGCTTCGGGAGGTTGAAGTAACGAGCTTCGTTCAACAGGAAGTCATGGAACTTAGACCAATCAGGCTCCTTGGAATCGATCTGCAAAGGCTTCTCGAGTCTCGGGTCATAACGATACAGAGTGACATAACCACAGTCAACAGCGTTCTTCTGAACAGCCGGAGCGTGTACAAGACCACCCTTGATACCCTGTTCTGCACACGGAGAGTATGCAATGATCAGGGACGGACCGTCATAGGATTCAGCTTCCTTAAATGCCTTGATCGTCTGGAGCTGATTAGCACCCATGGATACGGATGCAACATAGCAATGACCGTATTCCATAACAATCTGGCCGAGGTCCTTCTTAGCCATAGCCTTACCACCTGCTGCGAACTTAGCAATAGAAGCAGCCTGAGAAGACTTAGAAGACTGACCACCTGTGTTGGAATATACCTCAGTATCGAGTACGAGGACATTGACATTCAAGTTGTTTGCCATGACATGATCAAGTCCACCGTAACCAATATCGTATGCCCAGCCGTCGCCACCGACGATCCAGACGGACTTGGAGATGAGGTCTCTCTTCATGTCGAGGAGTTCCTTAGCACCTTCATTGGAAGAAGCTTCCAAGTTCTTAACGAGAGAATCATATACAGCACGCTGTGCTTCTCTATCGTCCTTAGCAGCCATGTACTTCTTGAAGTCTTCTGCCAAAGGAGCCTCTACCTTATCCATGTTCTCTTCCATGAGCTTCAGGATACGAGCGGACTTATAGGACTGCGAGATAGCCATACCATAACCATACTCAGCGTTGTCTTCAAACAAAGAGTTAGCCCAAGCAACACCATTGCCATCCTTATCTGTTACGAACGGTGTGGAAGGTGTAGCGGAGCAATAGATCATGGAGCAACCTGTTGCATTGGCAACAAGCATATCCTTACCGAACAGCTGAGAAGCGAGTCTGTAGTACGGAGCCTCACCACAGCCAGGGCAGCAACCGGAAACTTCGAAGTAAGGCATCAAGAGAGATGTGCCTGCAACTGTGTTCTGATTGCCGTATTCGGACTTGTATTCTGTTTCCTTGTAGAGATAGTCTGCTACAGGTTCAGCATCCTGTGCATCAACGATGTCAACAACGGACAATGCCTTTGTCGGGCAGACATGCAAGCAGACGCCGCAACCTACACAGTTCATCGGAGAAAGCTGGATCCTATAAACAAGACCTGCTTCCTTAGCGCCCTTATATGCAGGTGTAGGTTCCTTAACAGACCATTCAACACCACATTCCTTAGCGATGGATTCAGCCTTAGCAGCCTCTTCAGCATTCAACAGGAACGGACGGATCGTAGCATGAGGACATACGAATGCACACTGACCGCACTCTACGCACTTATTAGCATCCCAGCTCGGAACAGTAGCAGCAATGTTTCTCTTTTCCTTGAAAGCAACGTTTTCAGGAATGGAACCATCGATAACATCCGGCTTCATGAAGTCGGAAACCTTCATATCATCACCGCCAAGAGCATTGATGACCTGAACGTTTGTATCAAAGTGATCGTCACCTGTCAGTTCAAACAGAGTAGCCTTGACCGGAAGATTGCTCCATTCAGGCTTAACTGTAACTTCAACAAGACCTTCAGAACCCTTATCAATAGCAGCACAGTTGTTGTTAACAACATCATCACCCTTACGAGCATATGTCTTACGTGCAGAATCCTTCATGAGTTCTACTGCCTTACTATACGGCATGATCTGCTCATTCAACTTGAAGAATGCAGACTGCAGGATCGTATTTGTATGACGGCCCATGTGTGTCTCGGCAGCAAGCTTATTAGCGTTGATGATGAAGAACTTAGCATGATGATCAGCAAGACCCTTCAACATTCTATTCGGAAGTCTGTCTTCAACTTCATCAGCAGACATAGTTGTGTTGAGCAAGAATGTACCGCCATCCTTGAGGTCACGAACCATATCAAACTTGAATGCATAAGATTCCAAAGAACAAGAAATGAAGTCTGCCTTATCAATGTAGTAAGGAGAATGGATCGGGCTCTTACCAAATCTCAGATGAGATCTTGTAACGCCGCCGGCCTTCTTGGAGTCATATGCGAAGTAAGCCTGAGAATACAGATCTGTATTGTTACCGATGATCTTAACTGTGGACTTGTTTGCACCTACAGTACCATCGGAACCAAGACCGTAGAACAGGCAGGATGTATAATCGGCATCGACCTTGATGTCGACCGGAGCAAGAGACAGATGTGTAACATCATCGTCAATACCGAGTGTGAACTCTTCCTTCGGTTCATCCTTCTTGAGCTCTTCAAATACAGCATTGATATCGGACGGGTTTGTGTCCTTGGAGGACAGACCGTAACGACCGCCGATAAGCTTAATGTCCTTATGATTACGCAGAGCATACTCAACGTCGAGGAACAACGGTTCACGGGAACCGACTTCCTTAGCACGGTCGAGAACTGCGATCTTCTTAACTGTGGATGGAAGAACAGCTTCCAGATACTTCTGGGAGAACGGACGATACAGATAAACCTTGATCAAGCCGACCTTTTCACCCTGCTTTGTCAGTGTGTTGATCGTTTCTGTAATTGTATCTGTAACAGAGCCCATAGCAATGATGACTCTCTCAGCATCCGGAGCACCTACATATGTGAACGGAGCATAGTCGCGTCCTGTATGCTCGCTGATCTTCTTCATGTACTTGGCAACGATCTCAGGAACAGCATCGTAATGAGTGTTCTGAGCTTCAGCAGCCTGGAAGTAGATATCGTCATTCTGAGAACCACCTCTTGTAACTGCATTTCCATGCGGGTTAAGAGCGTGTGCACGGAATGCTTCAAGCTTGTCTGTCGGGATCAAGCTCTTGAGGAAATCGTAATCCATGACTTCGATCTTATCGATCTCATGAGATGTACGGAAACCATCGAAGAAGTGCATTACCGGAACAGAACCATCAATAGCAACCAAATGAGCAACACCTGCCAGGTCCATGCAGTCCTGAACAGAGTGAGAGCACATCATGACGATACCTGTCTGACGGCAAGCATAAACGTCCTGATGATCACCGAAGATGGAAAGTGTATGTGTAGCAAGAGATCTTGCTGCAACATGGATGACACCCGGCAACATCTCGCCCTTGAGCTTGTAGATGTTCGGAATCATCAGAAGAAGACCCTGAGAAGCTGTAAATGTCGTAGCAAGTGTACCTGCCTGCAGAGCACCGTGCAAAGCACCGGCAGCACCGCCTTCAGACTGCATTTCAACGACTTTTACTTTGTCTCCGAAAACATTCTTACGACCGGCTGTAGCCCAGTCGTCAACATGTTCTGCCATCGGAGAAGATGGTGTGATCGGATAGATACCAGCTACTTCTGTAAACGCATAAGCGGCGTGAGCAGTAGCAGTATTACCATCCATGGCTTCGAAAACCTTTTTGTTTTCTGTACTCATATATCCTCCTAATCTCTACAAAATTATACTCCCAACACCCGCGCATTTCCACCTCTCCTTCTGAATGTTTCATAAAAATAGAATTCTGTATAAAAAAAGAGATATCATGCGATATCTCCCAAATGATCTCTTTTACTTCGCACCGTTCATCGATCTCATGACATTGCGGATCTGTGCCTCGGAAGGCTTACGTCCCATAGACATGAACATCGCACGAATCATCTTTTCATTTACCGGCGGATTTTCCTTTAATTCCTTCTCAAAATGTCTCTTTGTAAGGAAAAAGGAAATACCTGCACCGATCAGGCCGCCCAAAACGAACCAGCCCAAACTTGACCAGAATACGCCCATTTTTTCACACCACCTATCTGTATATACAAGTCAATTCTACTTATTTCCATGCTTGTTTTCAACCCTCATCACACCATGTATCATGAGCCTTCATCATCCCGCCCGCAAACATATACGGCAACGGATCCGGTACTTTTACGAGTTTCGGAATGAACTGCGGCCGAATATAGCTCCCGATCGCTCGCCGCAGATCCTCCATATCCGGCACCATACTGCAACACACCGCTATACAAGAAGGATCCAACTCCGCAATGGCGATCGTTAGATACTTTGCCACGATCTCCAACGTTCCCTCCGGCGTCATGGCAAGTTTTGCAGGATCTTTGGAATATCGTATAAGACCGGAAATATATTGCATCTCTCCCCCGATTCCATGCGCCCCCTCCAAAAGCATCCCTTTGACTACCGAACCGATACCGGATGTACGGGAAGCCAACGGATGGAAATAGAAACAAATATCTTCCATTCCTTCCGTCATACCACTGAAACCCAAAGCCATGGCATCCGCATCATTGATGAAGCAGAAATTCCGCCGATAACGATCTTCAAAGCGGTGTTTCACTTCCACATTGCATATACGCGGCTGTCTGAAAGTCAATCTTCCTTCATGCAAAACACCGGGCGTACAGACGATTACATACCGGATCTCCGGATGCCCTTTGAGAACAACATCAAGAAGATCCTCCAGATCCCGTAAACGATAGCTCTTTTTTAAGACCTGTCCGGTCGTAACGGAAACGCCGTCATGATAGATCCGATATACGATCCGCACCGATCTATCCTCCAAAAACACTGCTACGCACAAAGCATCCTCTCTGAAAAAAGTCTTTTCTTTCACACGTGACACCCTCTGTTGGTGGTCGTGTTCACGCCTATCCAATGTTTTCCCGGCAAACTCCAACAATCCCCCCACATCATAGGCACCGAAGATACCGGCGGGAACGACCGCCACAGGACACGTCATAAGGATCTCTTTGACCTTGTCATGCATATACCCAATCTGTGGTGCAAGAAGCACCGCATCACACTTAAAACCACATACAAACAGCCGATTATAATCCACTGCCCGAAATTCCATATCAAGTCCCAACACCCTGACAGCCTCTTGCAGCTTCATGACAAAGTAAGAAGTCGTCAAGCCACTAGTACAGCACAGCAGCACTTTGCTTTTCTTTTGCTGTTTCAAACTCTTCAAAGCCTTCATCATTTCATCGAATAGTTCTTTGGCATGACCGATCTCTTGCAATTCAAAGTGAAGATAAAAAACAACCTCATCCGTATGCAGATTTCGAACTTGCAACTCGACGACCGCATTGCCCTCGATCGCATGGATCACAACAACACCACAAGCATGTTCAGCTTTGATCTCCGCATGTTCCTCACCGTTCTCAGAAAACATGCGTACATCAAGCCCAACTTCTTTCTGACTCTCGATATAGCGCAAAAATGTTTGAATGATCTCTTTATTCATATTTCCTCTGTGTCCATTATAACAGTGAAGGCCATGCGCCGGCAGAAAAAGGACCATAATTTTCCGGTCCTTCAAGATCACATACACATACCGGACATATCCCACATGCCAACAACAAAATTTGTATACGTTCGTAACTTTATTATCATCGTATCGCTTCCGAATATAAAATAAAAATTCACTAAGATTTAAATTTAATAGTTACCAAGATCTTATTACATTTCATACAGTGATACACCTCATGATTCAGTGTATCCCCTAAACCTTTTGACAGTTGATACGATCATCCCCACGCTTGTGACCTTCTCAAATTCTCCATTACATAGGCATAACGAAGTTACCAAAAAACAATACCGACAAAGATAACATCATATACGATCCAAGATCAGGTTAATAAACAACGGCATCAAAAAGCATATCAAGATCAGAATCACAAAAAACCATCGTGATCTTATGATCTGACTTATATATTTCGTATGCATGAGCTTATTCAAAAAGGATGCAGGAGTGTTTTGGTCATTTTGTATTTCTTTTCCTTCCTCATGTTCCTTGATATTCAGCGATATTTTTTGAAGCAAACTTAATATTTCCGGTCGACGTAATTCATCCCCATCTCGAAAGATAGGAGGAAGTACAAATTCTTTTTCATTCGCATAAACAAACCGGATATATTCGTACTCATGGTCTATGTTATCAATTACGTAATAGATTTTATAGATCCCTCTTCTGGGAATAAGATAGCCATCTATGATCACCCAGTTATCACTGATCAAGACCGGATGATCCTTACTTAACTTCTTACTTGCAAAGTTCATCCTTTTGAAAGATTCTCCTTGCAACGATCCTCTGAGTTCTTCTTTTGTCTTGATATGATTCAAGACAGGAATAGAATGATAGGGCAATCGAATATACCGATATGTCATACATGTTGTAAAAACAGTTATAATCCCAAATATAACCGTACCCGTTATATAGGATAGATTAGGATCATCTATGCTCATACTTATACAAAATACCGTAAAAACAAAACAAAACAAACTGAGTATCACAAGTAAGATCTTCTTCAACGGATAAAACCGCAACCACTCGATCGTTGACAAAAAATTAAGATGGGAGATATCCGAAATGGCTTTTGCCTGCATGCTTTTACATTCAATATACAGTAGAAGCCGATTCCTAATAAATGACGGTCCGGCACCGATGATAAAAAGCAGTAAAACAACCACAATAACATACATAGTTTTCAGCCCCTTTTAAGCATTTCATACTATAGATTGATCTTCATTACTTGATAAACCATTTCATATTCATATTATAACAATACACAATACATCAACAACCTATATCCCACCTCACGATCCAACTCCAATATTTCACAAGTATCCGTATCCCACAATAACCGGCTGTTATGAAAACAAAAAAAGTCGTCCGATCTCTCAGACGACTCTCCTCTTATTCAGAGGCCGAAGGGGGTGATATGTTCCCTCTTATGTAGAGGTGGGTATCCTTGGTCAACCGTTAGGATCCCCGACCGTATCGGGTATTCACTCAGATATCTCCAGTCAGGATTCCCTTATATCAAAATGTAGGAAAAATACTAAATCCTTCGGCACAAGTATTATAGGCACACACTGTTTTTTAAAACAGTCTTGACATGTTTATTCTTTCTCTGTATTCTCAGATGTTTTGATACCGAGGATATCCAACTGTGCCGGATCGACATAGTTGGGCGACTCACTCATCAGATCCAAAGAACTGTTCGTTGTCGGGAAAGCCACAACATCACGGATGTTGTCCGTTCCCGCCAATACCATCGTCAAACGTTCCAAACCGATACCGACACCACCATGGGGCGGAGTACCGAACTTGAAGGCATCCAAGAAGAAGCCAAACTTCTTGCGTGCTTCTTCCATCGTCATACCAATGGCTTCAAACACCTTCTCCTGTAATTCCTGATCATGGATTCGGATAGACCCGGAAAGAAGTTCATAACCATTGAGAACAAGGTCATAGGCACGGGAATTCACATGACCGGGATCGGTAAACAACTTATCAATATCACTCTCACTCGGCGCTGTAAACGGATGATGGCATGCTACCCATCTGTCCTCTTCCTCACTGTATTCAAACATCGGGAAGTCTGTGACCCATACGAACTTGTATTGCTCTTCATGCGGAATGAGATCCAACTCATGGGCAAGTCTTACACGTAGCGCCCCCAATGCACTTCTGGCCACATTTGCCTTATCGGCAATGATCAAAACAAGATCGCCGTCCTTAGCATCCAACTTTGCGGCCAATGCTGTCTTTTCTGTATCGCTGAGCGGCTTTGCCACACTACCGGCGAACACACCATCAGCCATCTTCAAATATGCCAAGGCCTTGGCTTTGAAGCCGTGTTTAACAAAATCTTGCAACTGATCGAGACCCTTGCGGCTGTACTTATCGGCTGCCCCTTCAAACTTCAAACAGTCGATCTCGCCACCGTTTTCGATACAATTCTTAAAGACCGCAAATTCCGTATTTTCAAACAAAGAAGTGATATTTGTAATCTCATTACCAAAACGAAGGTCAGGCTTATCGCTGCCAAATCGTTGCATACACTCATGCCACGGGATACGGATGAAATGATCTTCCAATTCCACATCCTTGGTCCCCTTAAAGATAGCCTTCATGAGCTTCTCGACTTCTGCAAAAATGATCTCTTCATCACCGAAGGACATTTCGATATCGATCTGTGTAAATTCCGGCTGACGGTCGGAACGAAGGTCTTCGTCACGGAAACATCTTGCAATCTGGAAGTACTTCTCCATACCGGAGATCATCAATAACTGCTTGAAGATCTGTGGAGACTGTGGAAGTGCCCAGAATCTGCCGTTATAGACACGGGACGGAACAAGATAGTCTCTTGCCCCTTCCGGCGTACTTCTGGCCAAGATCGGTGTCTCCACTTCCACAAAACCATCTTCATCCAAAACATTGCGTGCAATCATGCAGATCTTATGTCTCAACATAAGATTTTTTTGTAAGATGGGACGTCGCAAATCCAAATAACGATACTTCAAACGTGTATCTTCACTTGTCGTTGTATCATCACTGATATCGATCGGAGATGTTTCAGCTGTATTTACGATATTGACAGAAGACGCGTTGATCTCGATCTCACCCGTTGCCATATTCGGATTGCTTTCTTTTCTCTCATTGACCACACCTGTCACCTGCAGGATATACTCATTTCGCACATCCTTGATCTGATCGGACAACTTTTCATCAAATACGATCTGTACAAGACCGCTGCGATCACGCAGATCCACAAAGACGAGCGAACCGAAGTTTCTTCTCTTATTTACCCAACCGATCAATGTTACGGTTTTGCCGGCATCACTCTTGCGAAGTGTGCCACATCCACATGTTCTTTCCATTACCCATTCATCCTTTCTTGCAAAACGGATACAAGTTCATCCACAGCAACACTGCTCTGTTCCTTTTCACCGCTCTTCTTTAAATTCACAGTTCCCTGCTTCACCTCATCCTCACCAAGAATCACGATATAAGAGGCATTGCAACGATCGGCACTCTTGAACTGTGCCTTCATGCTTCGCTGTACAAGATTTCCTTCTACGACAAATCCGGCATGACGCAGTGTCTGTACGACTGATAATACATTGCCCGCCACATCACCAAGACCAATGACATATACATCGGTATGATCGTCTTCCTTGAAATCATGACCTTCCTTTTCAGCCAGATCGATCAATCTCTCAAGACCAATGGCAAAGCCGATGCCACTCATCTCCGGACCGCCGAAATACTCAACGAAATGATCATAACGACCGCCACCGAAGATCGTTCCCTGCGCACCGCTATCACTTCTTGTGGAAACAACTTCAAATACAGTATGTGTGTAATAGTCAAGACCTCTAACGAGCTGTTCATTGATCTCATATGGAATATGCAAAGCATCCAAAGCAGCCAGCACTCTGCTGAAATATTCTTTGGACTCTTCATTCAGATAATCGGAAAGTTTCGGTGCATTTTTCATGAATTCCTTATCTGCATCCTCCTTGCAATCAAGGATACGAAGCGGATTCTGTTCCAAACGACGATGGCAATCCGCACACAATTCCGGAAGATACGGTGTGAAATATGCACGCAATGCTTCCCGGTATGCCACCCGGCTCTCATCATCACCCAAAGTGTTGATCAAGACCTTGACGCTGGAAATATCCATGGCTTTGACGATGTCATAACCAAGAGCTATCGTCTCGGCATCGATCTCCGGTGTTTTCAAGCCGATATTCTCCACACCAAACTGATGGAACTGTCTTTGTCTGCCCTTCTGCGGACGCTCATGACGAAACATAGCCCCCATGTAATAGAAACGTGCAGGCAGCTCCATGCGTCCATACAACTTATGCTGATCAAATGCACGGATAACACCGGCCGTGCCTTCCGGTCGCAAAGTATAAGAATCATGTCCCATGGAGAATGTATACATCTCCTTGTTGACCATGTCGGAACTGTCGTTCTTACGGGCAAATACATTTGTGCTCTCAAAATACGGAGTGCGGATCTCATGATAACGGTAGTTCTTCGTGATCTTACGAATCGTCTGCTCTACATCATGCCACTTGCCGATCTCCTCAGGCAGAATGTCATATGTGCCTCGGGGTGTTTGATAACTCATATAATCTCCTTTCAAACATATACAAAACAAAAAGCGCCCTTTTCCAAGGACGCTGAAATGCGCGGTACCACCTTAGTTTATGGCCTGGCCATACTCTCAAAGCTTTAACGCAGCCAACGCCTTTCCTACTTCTTGTTCAGAAAGGATCCTCCGGAGTGTCTTTTCATTCCTGCTGCAGAGACCTTCTCACCTAACGGTCCTCTCTTGGCTGCTTTCAGAACAAATCTCTCTTTCATAGAATACGGAAAAATTATAGCATCTTTCCTTTCAAACTCAACACTTAATGAGACGCTCGTTCCACCGAAACGACCGACTCCACCTTGCGGATATTGGCGATCAATGCATTGAGATGCTCCAGATTTCTGACATTGACCTGCATCTTCACCGTAGTGATCAATGACTCATGATCCAGCACAGCATTGATGGCATTCATCGGTGCCTTTAACTGTGACACGACCGTAACGATATCAGTGATGAGGAATTGTCGATCATGTGCCTTGATAAGAAGATCGGAGGCATATGTACGCTCGATATTACCGTCATCCCACTGCACATCGATCCTTCTCTCTTTGACCCCTTGCATATTCGGACAATCCATGCGATGTACCTTAACGCCCACACCTTTGGAAATATATCCGATGATGGGATCTCCGTACACCGGCATACAACATCCGGCCAAAGACATCTTCATCGACTCGATGCCCGGAATAACCACTCCGAATTTGGAGGTGGCCTTACGCTTGACAGGTTCCCTGTTCATGACTCTGGTCAATACTTCATCGTCTTTCAACGAACGCTTCTGGTTTGTCAACTTTTGACAAACATCCGTCGGATTGATGGATTTCACAGCAATGCCGTACATCAGATCCACATAACTGTATACATTGAACGACTTCATGATTGCTTCATATTTTTTGCGATCTTTATAATCTTTGGCATCAAAACCTCTACGCCGCAACTCATCATACATGATCTTTTCGCCGTCCTCCACCCGATCGAGTTTGGACTCATTCTCTTTACGGGTAAGATATGCCTTGATCTTGTTCTTGGCCTGGTTTGTTTTGACAAATTTCAGCCAATCCTCACTGGGACCGGTCCCCTTCAAAGTCTTGATCTGCACCACATCACCGGTATGCAATTCCGTATTCAATGGGACCATGACATTGTTTACGATAGCCCCAACTGCCGTATGACCGATATCGGTATGCACACGATATGCAAAATCGATCGGTGTGGCACCATTGGGAAGATCGATCACACGTCCCTTTGGTGTCATGCAATATACATTGGCCTCAAAGACATCATGCTGAAGTGTTGCCATGTATTCCGAAGCATTGTCATTCTCCGCTTCCTCGGAATATACCGCAAAGCTCTTAAACCATGAAAGCTTATCCTCAATCTCCTTCTGCTCTTTCTTGGCATCGTACCGCGAGCCTTCCTTGTACTTCCAATGTGCGGCAATCCCTCGTTCAGCGATCTCATCCATCTCTTCCGTACGGATCTGAATCTCGAAGATCTTACCGTTTTCACCGATGATCGTCGTATGCAAAGACTGATACATATTCGTCTTAGGACCGGCAATATAATCCTTTAAACGATTTGGGATCGGCTTGTAACGAGCATGGATATACCCTAAGATCTCATAACAGTTCTGCTCGGTCTCGGTCACAATACGGATCGCCAAAAGATCAAGTATCTCATCAAAACGCTTATGCTTCTTCACCATCTTGTTGTAGATGGAATACAGATGTTTGGATCTCCCGAAGATGCGGAACTTAAAATCATGTTCCTCCAGCATCGCCTTGATCTCGTCGATCATATGTGACACCGACTCATCTCTTTCCTTTTTCTTCATCTCCACAAGAGAAGCAATATGATAGTACTCATCCCTGTTTAGATAATAGAAACAGAGGTCTTCAAGTTCATTCTTGATGGCACTGATACCAAGACGATGGGCAATGGGGGCATATACATCCAATGTCTCTGCCGCAATGCGTTTTTGTGAAGCTTCAGGCTGATATTGCAAAGTCCTCATATTATGCAAACGATCGGCCAACTTGATGAGAATCACTCGCACATCCTTAGCCATGGCAATGAAGATCTTGCGATGATTGCTGGCCTGATACTCAGGATCGTCTTTTCCTTTGAACTTCAAAGTACCGATCTTGGTAACACTGTCGACAAGCTCGGCGATCTCATCACTGAAGCGATCTGCCAGCTCTTCCTTTGTAACGCCTGTATCTTCGATTGTATCATGCAAAAAACCGGCAGCGATCGTACTGGGACCGGCTTGCAACTGAGCCAAAATATAAGCGACATTGATCAGATGGATGAAATACGGCTCACCGGATTTGCGGAACTTGCCGGCATGATGCTCAGCCGCAAAATTGGCAGCACGCTCGATCAAGGCAATACTCTCCGGATTCTTCATATATTTGCGTACTTCCTGTATCACGTCGTCCACACCGACTACCTGATGATCTTCCATCACATCCACCTCCTTATCCTAAAAGATCGAAGAATCCCTCTTCGATCTCATAATACTTACTGATCACTCAAAGACATCAGCTTGAATACATCATAATTCCGCAAAGAAGCATCCTGCGGAATACCCGTCAGCTCGACCACAAAAGCAAGACCTGCCACAACACCGCCGAGCTCTTCGATCATCTTACATACAGCCGCCGCTGTACCGCCTGTAGCCAAAAGATCATCCACGATAACGACTCTCTGCCCCGGTTTGATGGCATCCTTGTGCATGAACAGCTCATTGGAACCATATTCCAGATCGTATTTCACACTGATCGTCTCACGCGGCAACTTACCCGGCTTTCTGACCGGCACAAAACCAATACCAAGCTCGGTGGCGACCGGTGCCCCGAAGATGAACCCACGGCTTTCCGGACCGACGATAACGTCCGCATTCACACTCTTTGCATAATCCGCAAAACGGTGCGTTGCCTCACGGAATGCCTCGCCATCCGCAATAAGCGGTGTTACATCACGAAACAAGATCCCTTCTTTGGGAAACCCCGGGATCGATGCAATATACTTTTCAAGATCGATTGACATAATCTGATAATTCCTCCGTTTATATACTGTTTATTATACAACAAATGCGCTAATGGATTTCCTCAATTATAAGCTGAGGTGTGATACGATCGTGAAACCGATTCAACGACAACCGCCCGATCACTTCACGAGGACAATCCGGCAGATCTGCCCCACCGCCAAACTTCACAGCCTCAAAAGTCCCGTGCTTCGTCTCACAACTGTATCTGACAACCGTCGGATAACGCTTCACCTGCACATCGCCAAGATCATGCACGGCAAAGACCGGCTGAACAAGATCTTTGGGGTATGGTTCGAATATATCGAGCCCCAATATCTCCATCGTCGTGATCTCGTCGACAGAACAAGAGATAGCCGGGATTATCGGTTCTTGGTAGACAAAACCGGAATCCTCCATCTTTTCATCCATTTCCTTTTTAAAAGCATCCAGATCTTCTTTCTTGATCGAAAGTCCGGCAGCCATGGGATGACCACCAAACCCCTGCAAGTAACGAAAGTCGCTGAAGAAATCATGGATATCAAACCCCGGTACGCTACGGGCACTACCGGTGAGAAGATCTCCGTTATCGGACATGACAAGCACCGGACGATGGAACTTACCTGCCATCTTACCGGCCACAAGACCATTAATCCCACTTTCAAATGCCGGGTCGTACAACAATGCAAAGTCACTGTCATCCATGAGTTTCTCTGCCTTGCGTACAAGTCTGGCAGACAGATTCCGGCGATCCTTGTTCACTCTTTCCAGATCCTGTGCATATCCGGCGATCATCCGCGGATCTTCACATAACAGATATGGAATCAAAGTATTTACATTGGAATCGTCATTCATGCGGGATACGGCATTCAGCTTCGGCACGATCTGAAAGGCCACCGTTTCCACATCGATATTCGGCCGGTTGACAAGCTGTACAAGTGACAACGGCATGCCGTGATTCATGATATCAAGTCCTGCACATACGATCTTTCGCGTTTCTTTCCAAAGTGGCATCACATCACCTATCGAAGCACATGCCGCAATGGCCGTTAAAGTAGGATCACTTCCGATCAATGTGCGACTGATCTGAAAAGCAACACCGGCTCCGCATAACGTACTGCAGAAATCTTCCATATAGTCAGGATGTACAACGATATCCGCCAAAACTTCATCTTCCATGACATGGTGATCTGTCACGATCACATCCATTCCCAATTCATGGGCTCTGTTGATTGCATCGGTGGCCTTGACCCCATTGTCGACTGTGATGATAAGAGAATAGCCGCGCTCCTTTGCCATTTCCACGGTTTTCACCGAAAGTCCGTAACCTTCCTTTAAACGATCCGGAATATAATACCCATTCTCAATACCAAGCGCATGCAATGTCTTCTTCATGATGGCCGTCGCACAAATACCGTCCGCATCATAGTCCCCACCGATGAATACCTTTTCACCGTTGCTTGCGGCTGCCATGATCCTTGCACATGCCCGTTGCACACAATCTGCCCGAGATACAGTGATCTCACTTTGATCCTTTAGATCGGCAATCTGATCCGGAGTCAACTTGGCAAGTGCCGCTACCTTAGCAGCCAATCGTGGCAGACCATACTCACTTGCATAGAACGCCCCATCTACATCGATTGGACGATATGTCATTGAGCCTCCTGAGCCAACGCACGAAAGCGATCGCCTCTCTCTTCAAAATTCTTGAAATGATCATAGGAGCTGGCCGCCGGAGACAGCAGACAGATATGGTGCTCTCTTGTCAAAGTCCGAGCAAGATGCACTGCCTCATTGAGATCGGCCACTTCATGAAGTCCCTCTCTTACAAGACCCTTTTCTTTCATCTCTTCATGAATGCGATGTCCCGCCTCATACATGAAGATAACATGCACATCCGTATCCTTTGCCAAAAACTCTTCAAATCCACTGTAATCGATGCCTCTGTCCATACCACCGACAAGGACCGTATCCACATCCTTCAATGTACGAATGGCCTGGGCACAAGACTGTCCGATCGTCGAAATGGAATCATTGACATAACGGATACCGTTGTATTCACCAAGATCCTCCAAGCGATGTGGTAACGGAGTAAATGCGGCGATTCCTTTCAAAGCATCCTCATCCCCAAGACCCATGATCTTTGCACAAGCATATGCCACCGCCAGATTTTGATAGTTATGATCTCCGATCAAACGACAAACATCGGCGTTCACTGTATGTCCTAAAGCATGCAATACCGTCCCCTCACTGAAGACATCTTCACCAATGCGATAAATATCCTTCACTGCCGGGGATACATATCCGATCAGATCCGGATGTACGATAGCCGCATCTCCTGCTTTTTGATATTTCAAGATATTTGCCTTGGCCAAAGCATAGTTTGCAAATGTACCATAGTGATCAAGATGTTCTTCATACAGATTGAGGAATACGGCAATATGCGGAGAATGACGTGCATATTCCAACTGATGACAGCTCAACTCAAAGCAGGCCACGGCTCCATTTTCCATATCATCCACTGCATCAAAACACGGAATACCGATATTGCCCACAAGCCGTACATTGAAGCCTTCTTTCAGAAGACTGTATGCTAAAGAAGTTGTGGTGCTCTTGCCCTTGGTGCCGGTAATGCCGATCGTCCTGTCCCCATAGTGCTTGAGGAAGAGATCGGTCTCCTCTGTTACTTTATTGTGATCGATGCCTGTCGGTACAACGATGCCGGGCGACTTCAGGATCATATCAAAATCATTGAGATCCACTTCATCGTCGTAATATACATCCAGCAACGGATCCATGGAACGGATCTCATCCAGATCCCTCTTTCTTCCTTCCGCTACTGCGATCCTCATATCCGGGCAAAGACGTCGGATCAATTTCCATGTCGACTTTCCTTCTCTGGCAAATCCCCAGATCACGATCTTTTTATCTTCAAATTCTTTCTTCCAATTTTCAAAACTCATTTCAAAGCCTCCAATCTCTCCCTGACAAGCTTGTCATAAGCTTCGGGGATCAGATTATCTTCATTATATGTCGAAGCATCCACTGACCTTCCCTCATATGCTTTCGCATACGGTGTCGTAAGGTATTTACGATACAGAAGAGGCAATTCCAATCCGGCATCATTATACCGACGAATGCCCATGGCGATGGCAATATTCACCTCATCACGCGTTCCCACACATTCAAACGGCTTATTGTCGGAAATCCCGCTGAGCTGATCAAAGATTTCTTCCATATCCGGATCTTCCAACATATCCTTTCCAAAGATACCAATGACTTCATCCTTGGGAAGATAAGCCCGCATCATCAGATCGACAAACAGACACTTCGCACAATGACCACACCACTTCTCCTGCTTGGATCCGACATTGCAAGAACGGAACACACTGTGATACTGCTTCAACTGTGCAAAGATCCCTGCTATTTGCAATTCACTGAGTCCTCTCAACAAGGAGAAATAATGAACGGAAGGATCCATATATCGAGCAATGTAACGGTTGAAATCCTGCTCGAATTCAAATGTCTTGGAATACTGATGATTTACACTGGATCCTTTAACAGTGGATTCATTGGCACTGGCCTCATTGGAAAGCACGATGTACTTACGACGGTATACGATCGCCGTTAAATATGATCCAAATGCCGCCAAGGCCGAGAATGGTGTATGACCGTTCAGATACCCCTGCTTATTTAACTCAAGCATGCGTGGATCCAATGTACGAGCGGGATTGATAATACGCTCATGTGAATATCCGGCGGCCTCAGCACTGTGAATGGCACTCATGACCTTGCCGATGATGAATGTATAATTCTCATCTCGACTCTCTTTCAGGATATCCATGGACACAAAAGAATCTTTTCCGCCACCGACCGGGATCAGATTTCCGGCAAAGGTTCCGGTAAGATCTTCACCTTCGATCTTATGACCGGTGGATGTCAAGTTCATAAAGGAATCCATGTCCACCGTGATCCCATTCTTGTAGAAGAACTCACCAAGACCGTTGAAGTACAATTTCTTCCACCACTTCACTTGTTCTTCGTCCAAGTACGAACACTCCACTATGACACGAGGAGGACAAGCGATCTTCCAATAACTTACCAATTCCACCATACCAAGTGAAAAAACTGATTCGCGAAAAATGCGAACATTCTCCATCCAACCTGCAAATGCCGGCTTTGGCAATGTAAAAGTCGGGGCAAAAGAAGAAAGACCGGCAATTTCCAGATCATAGACGATCTCGATCTTCTCCTCATCTTCGTTTATAGAAAACCCGTGATAATACATCACCGGATATTTTTTGATCAAATCTTTATATTCCATCATCTGCCTCCATTCAGCTCTTCAAGAAGTCCCATCACTTCGAAAAGATCATGACAACGATACTCGATCATACTTGTCATCTCTTCATCCTCATCGATCATGTCCTTGATCCAGCACGAATGCATCCCGGCCTTTTTGGCCGCTATGATACCCACTTTGGAATCTTCAAGAACAAGACATTCATCCGGTCTTACGTGCAATGCATTTGCGCCCACCAAGAAGATCTCCGGATCCGGCTTGGCATGTTTGACCATATCCCCGCTCACAAGCACATCATACTGCAGCGGGACCGATACCGTTGAAAGAAGCGTCGTAACATAATCCTTACCGGACGATGAGCATATACCGATCGCATATCCATGTTCATTCAGATATGCATACAGCTCGATCAACCCTCTCTTGTTGAGAGTATCCTTGGCACAGTTTCCCCAGAATTCCAGGTCAAAACGTTTGCCCGCAACATGTTTGCGCAGTGCTCTCATACCGGGTTCTTGTTCCATATATGCCATACATTCCTCTTTCCCGGCCCCGATGATATGTACGAAGAAATCTTCCGGCAATGTGATATGCCTCTTCATTGCTTCCGTCCGCCATAACATGACAGAGATCCTCTCCGTTTCAAACATCAATCCATCACAATCGAACAACACTGCTTTGATCATCGTATACCTCTAAAAAAGCAGCCCTCGCAGGGCTGCTTCTATTTTAAGCGTTAATGCCTTTGAATGTATACTCATCAAGCTCTTCTTTGTATTCTTTCTTTTCTTTCTTCTTCTTATCCTTACCGCCAAAACGTGCATAGAGCAACTTCCAGACAGTCGGAGCAACGAAGATGGAAGAGAATGTACCTGCAATCAAACCTACAAGCATTGCAAGCATGAATACGAAGATGGAACTGGAACCGACAACGAGCAGGATGATGACCGGCAACAATGTCGTAATGGATGAGTAGATGGACATGTTGATCGTCTTATCCAAAGAATCATTGACAACATGATCCAGATCTTCCTTTGTCTGACGGCCGCTACGCGTCTTCATGACTTCACGCACACGGTCGAATACGACGATGGAGTTGTTGATGGAATAACCGATGATCGTCAACAATACAGAGATAACACCGGTATTTACCTCCAAGCGGAAGATACTGAAGACCGCAAGTACGATCAGAACGTCATGGACCAAAGCCACGATGCATCCCAAAGCATACTGCCACTCATAACGGATCGTTACATAAGCCATCATTGCCACCCAAGCAACAAGCGTCAAGATGATCGCATTGCGAACAAGATCACGGCCTACGACCGGAGTAACAACATTATCACCCGGCTCTTCACCGAATGTCTGCTTGAATTCAGACTTGATGTCAGCCAACTGTTCCGTGGAAATGCTTTCCTTTGTTGTGGCATAGACAGTGTTGTCAGATGCTGTCTGATACTTGAAGTCCAGATCGTCATAACCGATCTTCTCCATCTCGGCACTGACATCTTTGATCGTGATCGGTTCGGAACTTGAAACAGTAAGCTTCGTGCCGGACGCAAAGTCGATACCAAGGTTCATAAAGCCCTTGCCATTGGCCGCATTCACACCGCCAAAGACAACACCAAGACCAAGGATCGCAACCGCAACGATGATCATATACTTAGCTGCACCGGCATAGTTGAAGTGTCTTGTTCCTGTATAGAACTGCTTTTCACCCTTGGCAATATTAGGGACCTGCTCTTTCTTAACATGGAACCAACCAAGCTTACCGTCCGCAACACCACTGTTGACGACTGTATTCAACAACCACTTGGAGAAACCCACATTGATGAGCAGTGTCATAAGTACAGTGATGATCAACATCGTTGCAAACCCCTTAACTGCACCTGTACCCCAGATGTACATGATCAATGCTGCAATGAGCGTTGTGAACTGTGCATCGAAGACAGCGGAGAATGACAACTGCTGACCCTTGGCAACCGCATTGCGGATGGAACGTCCCTTATACAGCTCTTGTCGGATACGCTCATAGTTGATGATATTCGCATCGACCGTCATACCGACACCAAGCACCAAAGCACCGATACCGGACAACGTGAATGTAGCCCCCATCAAAGAATAGATGAAGAATACCGCCCAGATGTAAAGAGCCAACATAACACAAGACAAAGCACCGGGCATTCTGTACTGGTAGATCATGAATGCCATGATGAGACCTACACCGATGATTCCGGCCAAAGCTGTCTTCTGAAGAGCGTCCTCACCGAATTCAGCCGATACGACATTGGAAGAGATCTCGCTCATCTTGACCGGAAGAGAACCGGAATTGATGAGATTTGCCAATGTCTTGGCTTCTTCTTCAGAGAAGTTACCGGAAATGATACAGTCACCCGTGATCTGATTTGTAACACTGGCTGCACTGATGTACTTGGGCTCTTCACCCTTGGCTGCCTTGGCAGCTTCTGCCTTGTATGTATCACCTTCCTGCCAATCGAGCCAGATCACCATCATGTTTTCGCCATTGCCCTTGGCGGCCATCTGCTTTGTGATCTCACCGAACTTGGCATCATCGGCAATCTTAAGAGATACGACCGGCTTGCCATCCTGGAAGGAAAGAGAAGCTCCTCCTTCTTCAAGCACACTGGAATCCGCCAGCAGATTGTCATCCACATCACGGAAAGTAAGATTCGCTGTCGTACCGATCATCTCTCTGGCACTTTCCTGATCGGAAATACCTGCCAGCTGAACACGGATACGATCATCACCCTCTACAGTGATGGAAGGCTCGCTGACACCGAGTACATTGATACGCTTGCTGATGGAATTGACAACTGCCGTAATATCGACATTTTCATCTTCCGTCAACGGTTCGACCTGGTAAAGGATCTCAAATCCGCCGCGAAGATCCAGGCCGAGGTTGAGATGGCTCTTGATCACATTGAACGTGGAAGCGATCAAAACAACGATCACTGCCAGAACTGTCCAGAAAAGACCAAGTCCACCCTTCTTTTTCTTCTGTCTGTCCATAAGATAAAGTTCATCCTCCTAATAAATCACGGAAGTCTGCGAGATTGCCGCCCGCACCTTCCACAACAGCAATTTTTGACAAATAGCGGACAATATCATTTGCTGTTACATGAAGCACATCGTCTGCCGCCTCATGAAGTGATCTCGGTGCATTCCTCTTCCATAGACAGTCTGAAAGATACATCTCCAGATCACTGTAGGTGAGAGTGGACAAAACATTGCGCTCGATCTCCTGTATATGAATGACCATGATCATCTGTACAGAAACGTTATTGACATCAAACACTTCTTTATCCATTCTATCCCCCTGACAATTACGTAATTATAACAAAAAATTCAGTGATAAACAGTCAGAACAAGCTGAAAAGAACATATTTGCTAGCAAAGAAAAGAATATTCATCTAAAATTCTCAAAGCCCTTACATTTTGTGCTCATATTTTCAAAAAAAGCTGTCCTTTCAAGAACAGCTAAACAAGTGCCGCAATTAAACCTAAGATTGCAAAGACCGCCTCCGCCAGCCAGAACATATGAACGACCTGACGTTCAGGCATTCCTTTGATGCGGAATGCAAAATGGATCGGCGTATACGTGAAGACACGCTTATGACGTATCTTGACCGACAATACCTGGATGATGACCGTCAAGGTATCTACCGCAAAGATACCACCGATGAGAATAAACGGAAGCTCACTTTTTGTCACCATGGCTGTTGCGGCCATGAACCCCCCCAGAGCCAAAGAACCTGTGTCGCCCATAAATACACGTGCCGGTTTCTTATTGTAGTAAAGATATCCAAAAAGTGCCCCGATCAGTGCAATGATCAACAATAAAACATTACTCTTACCACGCACATAAGCGATCACACCGAATGCCGCCAATGCGATCACCGAACAGCCGGCCGCAAGTCCATCCATACCATCTGTCAGATTGACCGCATTTGAACCGGACACAAACATGATAACGATCAACAGGAAATATCCCCAGCCAAGATTCAGATCGACATCCACAAAGGGAATATGCAGTACAAGATCGGTATTTCTCTGGAACAGAATAAAGATGACGATTGCCAAGATCAACTGCATAAAAAATTTCATCGAAGGTTTCAAACCGTCATTGTTCTTCTTCACAGCAATCAGATAATCATCCGTAAAACCGATCAAGCCATAGCCTAGGAACGAAATGATCACGATCCACATATCCACATTATCCCAATGTCCTATCGTCGCTGCAAGCACTACGACAATAGGCACAAGGATGAACAGAATACCACCCATGATCGGTGTTCCCGCCTTCTTTTGATCCTCCTCCAGAGAATATTCGGAAATAGACTGTCTTACGCTCAATTTTTTCATGTAATTGATGAAATGCGGCATCAACACGAAAACGACAGCAAGACTGATTCCAAAACAAAGTACTGACTTAAGCAAAATAAACCACATCCTTTTCAATAATCTTCCAAATTCTAAACCAAAGCACTATCCGAATACAACCTGGATCTGTGTTCCCTTGGTCACCACCGTGCCCGGCGGTATGCTCTGCGAAATCACACGTCCTTCATTTTCCAATTGAAAACCAAAACCTGTTACAGCCCACAACGAAGAAACATCCTTCCGTGTCCAACCGGTCAGATCCGGCATCATAAAGCTTTGCGTATCCGTAAGTAAGAACACTCTTTGCCCACTATCGACCATTGTTCCCTCATTAGGAAACTGATCGATCACCGCCGGTCCATTGCCAAGTACCACCGGAACGACTTTCAGCGGATCTGTTTTGGTCTTTGCATAATCAAGAGTGTGATTGATCAAAGCCGGCATCTCGCCAACCGTTATACCGGCCGATTCCACTTGCGGTGCTTCCTCTTCAGGCTCGGTGTTTTCGTCCATGTGATCTGACAAGTGATAGATCTGTGCCGCTTTTCGCAATAGATTCGTCACTGCCTGCGTACGATCACCAATATTCTGGAAATTCATTTCAAATGCATAATATACCAATATCTTCGGATCTTTTGCCGGCAGACCGAGCATGATCGAAGAAATGATATAGTCCGTGTCATATGTACCGTTGATAGCTACTTCCGTCGTACCCGTCTTGCCGATAACAGAACATTCCGGGATCTGATAACGAAAGCCTGTGCCACCTTCTTCGTTTACGACTTTATAGAGGATGGAACGAACTTTCTCAGCTGTCTCCGGGGTGATGGGTTCTCCAGTCACCTTTGTATCTCCCTGATAAAGAACTTTTGAATTGTCATACGGATCACGGATGGAATCCACAAAGTAAGGCTTCTTCATCTTTCCATCGGAGAAGACAGCACTGTATGCCTGTAACAATTGCAACATCGTCACGGTAGAACCCTGACCAAAGGAAAGATTCATCTTATCCGCCGCCCATGTGAAATTCAAATGTCCCGACTCTTCCGGAAACCCATCGGTATCCACATTCTTGAAGAAACCAAACTTCTTTATGTAATCCAAAAGAATATCCGGCGTAATATATTCATTTTCCAATTCTGCCGCAACGGTGTTAAGCGAGTACTTCAAACCGTCATCCAATGTCGGTGCATCATACTTCTCATGATGATAGTTCGTAACACACCCATATGCGTGTGCCTTATCATCCGTCCGTACAGGATTGCCATATTGATCATCCACATAGCAATATTCATTTCCTTCCGCAACTGCGTTGGAATCATACTTTCCTTCATTGACAGCAGCCGCCCATGTGAACGTCTTCATCGTAGAACCCGGTTCATACGGGATCTGTGCGCCATAGTTGGAATAATCCGTGATCTCCAAAGTATTGGGATCAAACGACGGAGATTGCCCCCAGGCAACCACTTTACCGGTATCTACTTCCATGACCGATCCCCATATACGATCGGGATGGAATGTTTCATTTGTTGTCACAAATGACTGCTCGAGTGTTTCCTGAAGCTCTTTATTCAATGTCAATGTCACATTGGCACCGTTTGTGGCGGAGACAGTCGTCTCCTTCATTCCCGGCAAGATATAACCCTGTGCATCCGTTTGGTATGTGGAATATCCGTCCTTGCCTTCCAGATACGAGTTTAGGATCTGCTCCACACCCATTTTACCGGAATATCCGCCATCTTCATCCATCGTGACATATCCAACCAGATTAGATGCAAAATTTCCCAGCGGATACATACGCTGGATACTATCCTCAAACTCGATACCGGGCAGATCGCGACTCACAATCTCATCCTTGATGTCTTTACTGAGATGACGCCCGGCATTGCCAAGCTCCGTTTGATACTGACCTTCTTGCGTAAGATACCCCAGGACCTTGTCATAGTCGATCTTCAAGATCTCCGACAGGATCTTTGCAGTACCTTCTTTGTCTTTTACATATGCGATCTTATCGCCCTGCATGCGACTTGGATCAAGGTAACAAACGATGTTGTAAGTATGATTGTCCTCCGCAATGATATTGCCGGAAGAATCATATATGAATCCGCGCTTGGCGGTTATCTTCTCGGTAACGGTGTTGGCAGTATCCGAATATGCAGAAAGATCAGTGCCTGTACGAGCATGTACTTTCTTTACAGATACCAAAAAAACATCGGCGATCAATATGGCAAAAACAACCGTCACGATCATAAAAAGCTGACCTATGACACTGATCCGAAACCGATGAGAATCCCCCTTTTTCTTTTTTGGCATCTTATTCTCCATCAGAAGATGCACCGGCAGAGATGGTGATAATGTTATTTGGATCCATCTTCATGCCGTCCTCGGACGCGATCCCCTCCACACGATTATAATTGCCCAAAGTCTGGATATCGATACGCACAGCGTCATTCTGTGTCTCCAATACCGCAATCTTGGAACTAATCTCCTGCGCCTGTGTACTCAATTTGTTGTTGAAATTGCGCAAAAGCAAAGAAGAAATCAGAAAGCATCCCCCAACCAGCATGCATGCAATGATCGAGATATTGACCATATTGCACTTTACTTTTCTTTTTTGGGATCTTCTAATATTTCTCACAGCCATTTTCTTACCTCTTTTCAATCTACTTGATCTTTTCAATTGCTCTCAGCTTTGCACTGTGAGCTCTGTGATTCTCATCCAGCTCGCTCTCATCCGCTGTAATGGGCTTCTTAGTGACATTCAGAAAAGAAGCCTGTTCCATCTGTTCTGCTGTCAAAGGGATCCGCGGCTCCACATATGGGGCCGAAGACAATTCTCTGAAGGCCGTCTTGACCATCCTGTCTTCCAAAGAATGGAAGGTAATGACCGCACATCTACCACCCGGCTTTAACAAAGAGCAAGCCTCTTTCAAGCCCCTTTCCAGAGCTCCAAGCTCATCGTTCACCTCGATGCGCAATGCCTGAAAAGTCTGCTTGGCAGGATGCCCTTTCTTATGCAACTCACGAGCCGGCAAGGCGCTGCGGATCACATCAACAAGCTCAAATGTCGTCTCGATCGGATGTTCCGTCCTCTTTTTTTCAATTGCCCTAGCGATCTGCTTAGCATATCTTTCTTCTCCATATCTTTGCAAGATACGAACAAGATCAGAAAAATCATATTCATTTACTACGCGATATGCATCCAATTCCTGGCTACGGTCCATCCGCATATCCAGCCTTGCATCAAAGCGATAGCTGAAACCTCTTTCCGGATCGTCAAACTGAGGAGAACTAACACCCAGATCCATCATGACACCATCCACAGCCTCCACTCCTCTTTCAGCAAGAGCTTCTTTCATATGTCCGAAATCATCATGGATAAACGTCACCTTATCCAGATATTCCGCCAAATTTTCCTTGGATTCGGCAATGGCAGTCGTATCTTTGTCAAATGCATATAAATGCCCTGTCGTAAGTTTGGAAAGCAACAGACCGGAATGACCTCCTCTCCCCAATGTGCCATCGACATAGATCCCGTCAGGTCTCACATTCAGGATATCGACTGTCTCATGCAATAATACCGATACATGTTTCATATTTGCAAAAACTCCGTCATTGATTCCGCATCCTCTTCAAATACATCTCCGGCTTCTTCATCAAAGCTTGTCCATCTTTCCTCAGACCATATTTCAAAGTGATCTGACACACCTACGATGACACATGCTTTCTCGATACCGGCCAATTCGATCAGATATTGCGGCAACTGCAGCCTTCCTTGGCTGTCCAATCTGCATTCCATGGCTTTGGAGGTAATGCTGCGAACATACTGTCTTGCTTTCCTGCTTGTAGAAGGTAACTTTGCGAGCTGTGCCATCTGCTCATTCCAGCTTTCCTGTGTATATCCGGCAAGACAACCGTCCAGCCCACGCGTAATATAAAAAGTATCGCTCAAAAGTTCACGAAATCTGGCCGGTACGATCAATCTTTTCTTCGCATCCAGACTGTGTCTGTATTCACCAAGAAACACCACACCGTTCTCCACTTTCATCCACTTTGCTCTACTTTCCCCCACAAGTATAACATTCTAATGACTTAAAGCATATAAAGAATAAAAAAAACACCGGAAACATCCGATGTTAAGATTCCTAACTTAAAGAATTATTAAGCAGCTGCTTCTTCTTTACCGAGCTTACCGCACTTAGGGCATGCATGATGAGGAAGCTTTGTTGCTCCACATACCGGGCACTTGACCAGTGTCGGTCTGTTGAGAACATAATGTGTTCTTCTCTTGTTCTTTCTTGTCTTGGAATTTCTTCTCTGCTGTACAGCCATTGTCTAGCACCTCCTGTTATTCGTTTTTGAATTCCTTCATTTTTGCCAGACGCGGGTCGATCTGATCCTTCCGGCTTTCCTGATATTCCGCCTCAGACATGACAACCCATCCGTCTCCGGAAGGATATTCACTTTCATCGGCATCAGTCACAGAAATCGGTACCTCAAGCATGATCGCATCGATCACCGCAGGCAGAAGATCTATGACTTCATCCTTAACGACACGGATATCTTCTTCATCTGTTTCCACAAATGAATATACTTCCTGGCTTTCAGTATCAAACGGAATCTCAAGATCATCACCTGTAATTGCATCAGGACAGATCATCTTGCCGCTGATATGAAGATCACAAGCAAACCTGTCTTCTTCCTCCATCAGCCAACCTGTTCCGCTGACATGAACATCTTTCGTACCATGAATCAAAACGCTGTCACCAAACTCACCATCTTCGACCAGCGCATCTTCATCAAACGTGATCGGCGTTCCGATCTGTTCCAGTTCTTTTCTAGTCCACTTCACGGCCATTCTCCTTGTTCGTTAATGCTAGTACATTATAGCAAACGGCATTTTAAAGTCAACGAAAAATCTTGATAACAAAAGCAGTTATTGCCTTTTGTCAACACCATTCACACACCCTGTCACTCTGAGAATCTCATCCCGCACAAGCTGAGCCTCACTCTCATTCAAGATCTCATGTCTCATGCCCGTGAACACCTTCATTTCAACATTGTTATAACCCGCTTTTTGCAGCACGTTAAGCGTATCCCGGCGTTGTTTTACATTGCCGGCACAAGGATCTTCGTCTCCGATCATAATAAGGATGGGAAGCTCCGGCTTCATACAATGAAAACGCGTTATATCATGCATGCGACACATTCCGCACACTAGATCGTAATATCCTTCAATCGTAAACGGCACTCCGCACAGTGGATCTTGAATGTATGCGTTCACATTCTTTTCATTCACAGACAACCAATCCAGTGCTGTACGCGGATCTTTGATATGATCATTGAATTTACCGGTGATCATCTTATCAAGGAAAGCAGAGTGTCCTCTTTTACCTTTGAAAAAGGCGATCGTCTTGATCAACACCTTTGCCATTGGCGCACCTGCATCATAATACGGCGTCCCCGTCAAGATCATCCCATCGATCAGATCTTCCCTTTCCTGCAAACAGCAACGTGCGATCATAGATCCCATGGAATGCCCGAACAACCACAGAGGTACATCCGGGTATTCTTTCTTCATGTACCGCATCATGGCAACCGCACTCTCCGTCATCGTATCCCAGCCGCCTTCTTTGCCAAACCATCCCAATTCCCCGGATCTCTGTGCCTCCGCACCATGTCCCGGAAGATCATACGTCAATATGGCAATACCGTGTTCGCACAACAGTTCTGCTGTCTCCTTATATCTTAAATGATGTTCTTGCATACCATGGATCATGACCATGCTTGCCTTTGCTCTCCCTTGCGGTCTGTAAAGAGAAATGCCTTTCTTTGTATCCATACCGTTTTCCTTTCTGTCAAATGATGAATGTTATATATATTGAAAAATATGTATCAGCTGATACCATTGTATCATTACGATCAAAGGAGGATCTATGAAAACTTGCGGTATCATTGCAGAGTACAACCCTTTGCATAATGGACATATCTACCAGATCGAAGAGGCCCGCAAAAAAAGCGGTGCCGACCTCATGATCGCTGTCATGTCCGGTAATTTCGTACAGCGTGGCGAACCTGCTGTACTGGATAAATTCACCCGTGCGGAAGCTGCCGTACGCAACGGCATCGATGTCGTCATCGAACTTCCATACCTCTATTCCACTCAGAGTGCATCACACTTTGCTGCCGGTGGCGTCGAACTTTTGAAACTTGCCGGAGTCGATTGTATCAGTTTTGGCAGTGAATGCGGAAATTTGGAAAATCTCCAAGAGATCGCCGATACTCCGGTCAATCCCGACCATCTTCATCAAAGCATGTCGACCGGTCTTTCTTTTCCACGTGCCTATTCCCTATTGACATCCGCCATGGAACCCAATGACATCCTGGCCGTATCCTATCTCAAAGCCTTAAAGGGATCGGACATCGACCCCATCATCATTCAACGTACGACAGGCTATCTTGACGATACCATCGCCCCGTCTGCCAGTGCTTTTGCCATCCGCAAAGCCTTGCATCATGGGACATCTCTGGAGCACTCCACACCACTGGAAGAAACTCTGCTGTCAGAAGACATTCCGTGGGCTGAAAAATACTGGCCTTATCTTCGAACCTTCCTATTAACAACAAACCGTGATACATTGTCAAACTTCTTCCTGTTCTCGGAAGGGATCGAGAATCACCTTGTCAAAAATGCATCACAATATGAGACATGGGATGAATTCCTCTCGGCATGTGTAAATTACCGTTATACTGCCGGCCGCATCCGTCGCTGTCTGCTGCAGGCGATCAATCAAGTTACAAAATACGAAGTTTCCCGTCTCCCCAAGATGGATACGCTTCGCATCCTTGCCTTCAATGACAACGGTCGACAGTGGCTTCATGATATGCGCAAAAAAGATATTCGCGTTGCTTCACGCTTTGCCGACGTTCCTTACCCGTGGCGTGCCATGGAATACCGTACATCACTGATGTATACAAGTGTCTTGTCACCGGAGGTGCGTAAACGTATCCTGGCCGATGAGATCGGTGGAGCCAAGTATATACGATGAAAGCCTTCCTAAGAAGGCTTTTTTACTTGATGTTCAATACGACCACCTCACTGTCACTGCCAATACGCATCGGCATACCAAAATAGCCGACCCCGGATGTCACGACACTTACTGTCTTTTCACTGCGATGATACATTCCATAGTAATCTTTCTTTCCATATGCAAGCCGCGTGAATATATCAGCCGGGAAAAACTGTCCCTTGTGCGTATGACCACATACAATAAGATCTACACCTTCCCTAATTGCTTCCGCAATACCGGTGGGATTGTGATCCATGACGATCACCGGTCGATTATTTCTCTCACATGTTAAATGAGCCAACTCGCACCTGTTCGCATCTGTCATACTGTCATCACGTCCGACGATCAAAAAACCATCGACAGAGCACGTTTCATCCACCAGTAGCTTGATGCCACACTGCTCATAAAAATCATATATGAGCTTCTCATTATGAGCCGGATCATGATTGCCAAGTATTGCATAAACCCCATCTTTGGCATGCATATTCTGCAACTCCGGCACAAAGGCCGGCCTATCGCATACATAGAACGCTCCCACATCAAACATATCACCGGCAATAAGAACGATATCCGGATCCTGTGCATTCACCATTTCCACGATCTTATGCAACTGATCCTTGTTTACAAACGTTCCGGCATGAATATCACTGAGCAGAACGATCTTCTTCTTTTGGGCATTTTGAATATGGATATCATATGTCTTCAGTTTAAGATCTTTAGCATGTGTAAAACCATACAGTGTTACAAAGAATGATGCTACGACCGGCACAAGAAACATCCGTGCATCATGGATTCCAAGCATCCATCTTACCGCTTCAAACATGATCAGTCCGATCGTCAAATACAACAGAAAGCATACGACAACACAACATCCCTCATACCACTTTCGAGAAGCTTTTTTTACTTTTTCAGACTTGATATATAAGAGCATATACAACATCAAGACTGCCAGTACAGTAAAGATCACGACCGTAAGATCAACACCTAAGAACGCCCTTAGCATTTCTCCCATACGTCCTGAGACATAGAACACCGCCCAGACCGCCACCAACATGAAGAGCACTTCAAACAAACCACTCCTCACAAATACACCGAATTTCGTTTCCAATTCTGTCACTTCCTTTTCGTATTTTATGATATCTTTTTCCGGCCTCTTATCGGCCATACGAAACATCAAAAATGACTATCAAAAAGACAGTGGATCACCCCACTGCCTCTGTATGAATATTTTCCACTGCCTGCTGTGTATCCAACGGTCTTCTACCCGTCTCTTTGCCAATGACAAGTGTCCTCTGGTAATTGTTATGACGAACACATGTCTGCATCGTCAGAAAGTGATCTTCTCTACTGATCGGAACACCTGTATTATAGACTGACTGATTGACCATCATGTCATAGAATGTATTCCATGAAGCATCATCAAAATTACCCATTTCGTACGGTACATTCGGACCTCTGCTATCATAAAGGACTGTCGAACATATCTCATAATCTCTGACTTCATTTTCGAGATACAGATGGAATGTCTTATTGCCCTCATAATTTTCCGGTTGCAACAGCTTCTCCAACGGCGAGAACATCAAAGAAGCATCGGAATAGATATAATGTCCGTACAAGGTGATATTTGTGCCATTGAGATCCTGTGAAGCATCCTGGAATACAGTACCGCATACATCATACTGTCCATAAAAATTTCTTCGCAAATAACTGTCATTGGTAGGCCCCTGTACGAAAGGAAGGTTCATCAGTCCACTGTCAAAGACGATCCATCCCTTGAAATCATTGTTCAAGTCTTTGTTTTTTGCAAAGAGTTCCCGATACTCAGCCGGTTTTGGGACCGGAGCAGGCTGATCCCCCTCCTCTTCCGGTTCGACCGTTAGACTTGTCTCATTCTGGACTTCCTTCGCATCTGCATTGTCTTTATAGATCTTGAAGATCTGGTAGCCGGAAAAAGCACATACGCCCAATAACATGACAAGAAGAATATTATATAAGTTCTTCTTCGCACGCTTTGCACTTTTCTTTTTCTTCGAACTAACCTTTTTGGTTTGATTGTGTGTCATGTGAATTCACCTCATATTCTGCATCATATCACATTCCGAGCAGCCAAAAAAGCAAAAACAGGTAAAAAAGAAAAAGGGGTGTTACCCCTTTCATTTCACTTATTCAGCTTCACGAACATTTGTATATACTTTGTTGACATCATCAACATCGTTCAACATATCCATAAGCTTGTGATATGCTTCAATGTCCTCTTCTTCCGTCAACTCAACATATTCATTCGGCAGCATCGTTGTTTCACATCTGTCGAACTTTCCATCTTCGCCCAGAAGACCTTCCAATGCTTCCTGAGCTTTGCCGAAATCAGTAAAGGATGTCTTGACGGTCATTTCGCCTTCTTCCACACTGATATCCTGAACATCAACATCTGCTTCCATCAACAGATCCAGGACCTTCTCATCATCCTCAAACGGGAACTCAAAGATACCTACATTTTCATAATTGTAGGAAACACCGCCGGCATTGACAAGCTTTGCCCCATGACACTTGTTGAAGCATGTCTTTACATTTGTATAGGAACGGTTTGTATTGTCTGTCAGACAGTCGATGATGACTGTGCTTCCACCGGGACCGAACCCCTCATAACGTGCCTCATCGTAATTCTCATCAGCACCGCCCTTTGCCTTATCGATAGCTCTCTTAATGACATCGGCCGGAACCTGATTTGACTTTGCTTCAGCGATCTTTCTCTTCAGTGTGAGGTTCATATCCGGGTCAGGAACACCACTCTTGGCTGCAATATACAGCTCTTTACCAAATCTGGAATACAGTTTTGATTTGATTGCCGCTGTTTTAGCCATAGACGCTGCGCGGACTTCATGTGCTCTTCCCATGTATATTTCCTCCTGTTTTTACCGTCTAATTATAGCAAAACATGCGTATAAAGTGAAGTTTTGTTTCTGATTGCCCATTCGTCATCTTCACATGAAGTTCAATCTATATCCAAAAGACATTCATTTTAGTTGATTATCTTAAATAACAGGAGGTGCAATTATGCGGAAGATCATCACTTTTCTACTTCCTTTGTTATTATGCGGCTGTGCTGTCAAAGCAGCTCCGGAGATAGAATCCGTCACAGAATACAGCACGGTCACTTCCGCTTCAGGAAGCAGTATCGTTGTTCAGGATGATGATTCGGGAAGTAAAAAGAGCATCACTCTAAATGACAGCATCGTGATCCTGAAAGACGATCAAACTGTTTCCCCTTCCGATATCAAACCCAAAGATCATTTAATGTGTACATATACCGCTGGGCAGTTAAGCGTGATCCAAGTACTTTCAGGCTCATAACTTTATTCTAAAGCATCTTTTCTGCTATCATGGGATAGTAAGACGGAGTTATTTTTATGGCAACTTATGTAATGAGCGATCTGCATGGATGTAAAGCTGAGTTCGATCGTATGTTGGAGATCATTTCTTTTACTGAATATGATGATCTTTGGATCGTTGGCGATATCTGCGACCGAGGCAAAAGTTCGATTCCACTGTTGCAAGAGATAATCTCACATTCAAATATGCATATCGTTTTCGGCAATCATGATGTATGGTTAGCACGCTATTGCCAAGAATTGATCGATGCCAAGAAAGACAATTGCTCAGTGGATATGACCGATGACATGATGTGCTGGCTTCATGATAATGGCGGATACCGCACAGCCGATGCGTTCATTGACCTTCCCTTTCCGCAATGCTATGACATTAAGCTTTATCTTGAAGATCATGAGTTTTATCGGTATTTGTCGGTAAAAGGAAAGAAGTTTCTTCTTGTGCATGCAGGGCTTGTCGGCGAATATATGAGACCTAATGTACGTATGTCTGAAGTGCCTGTGCAGATGCTTGTGTGGAGTCATGTACCGGAAGAAGACAATCCGTTTGATGATTGCACGATGATCGTGGGCCATACTCCAACATTCATCTATTCTCCTGCATATGACGGCAAGATCCTTCATAGTGCTTCCGATAAAACGATACATATCGACTGCGGATGTGTATATGGAAGAACACTTGGTTGCTTGCGTCTGGATGATATGAAAGAATTTTATATCAAAAGCACATATCCTTATATGAAATACTATCCGGATGACTATCTGAATACATGGCGTAGATCACACAAAAAGAGCTTTGCACACGATTGATGTACAAAGCTCTTTTCATATATTGAAGAAAACGGTCTCTGTCTTTCAACAGAGACCCATTACAAGCTTACTTGGAAATCGTATTTTTAACGAGTTCGGAAACTTCTTCCATTGTGTCGAGTTCGACAGCCTTGTCAGCAAGTTCCTTCATCTCCTCATAGCTCAGACCATTGATCATCTTACGTGCTCTGAGGATGGATGTTGCACTCATAGAGAATTCATCCAAACCAAGCCCGAGCAATACAGGCGCAGCAAGCTCATCGCCTGCCATCTCACCGCACATACCACACCACTTGCCATTCTTATGAGCACCGTCGATCGTCATCTTAACAAGGCGCAGGATAGACGGATTCAAAGGCTGGTACAGATAAGATACCGGCTGGCTCATACGGTCAGCAGCCATGGAATACTGGATCAAGTCGTTTGTACCAATGGAGAAGAAATCCGCATACTTGGACAGCTGATCTGCCAATACTGCAGCAGCCGGGATCTCGATCATGCAGCCTACTTCAACATCATCGCCTACTTTAACACCTTCAGCGATCAACTTAGCACGTTCTTCCTCGTAAACACCCTTTGCCTCCTTGAATTCGTTGACAGTGGCGATCATCGGGAACATGATGCACAGATGACCAAATGCAGAAGCACGCAACAGAGCTCTCAACTGTACACGGAAGATATCCTTTCTCATCAAGCAGAAACGGATCGCACGGACACCGAGGAACGGGTTCATTTCTTCCGGGAATGTATAGTAGTTCAACTTCTTATCACCGCCAATATCCAATGTACGGATAACGACAGGTCTACCCCCCATACCTTCCAGCACCTGCTTATATGCGGCAAACTGTGTCTCTTCGTTCGGGAAATCATCCTCACTCTTCATGTAGAGGAACTCTGTACGGAACAGACCAACACCTTCGCCACCGTTGTTGAGAACACCCTCAACATCAGCCGGAGAACCGATATTACCGACGAGCAAGACCTTATGACCATCTGTGGAAACAGACGGCTGATCCTTCATAGCCTTCAATGCTTCCTTCTCAGCAGCAAACTCCTCAGCCTTCTTCTCATATTCAGCAACCTGCTCATCCGTAGGATTCAAGATGACCTCACCGTTGATGGCATCGAGGATAACCCTGTCACCTGCCTGAGCTGTCTCCAGAATACCTGTCACACCAACAACAGCCGGAATCTCCAAAGAACGAGCCATGATTGCACTATGGCTTGTACGACCACCGATCTCTGTTGCAAAACCCTTTGCAAACTCCTTGTTCAAAGAACCTGTATCAGACGGAGTAAGATCCTTGGCAACGATCACCACCGGTTCATCCAAAGTAGCAAGGTTGGGAATCTCATTTCCTGTCAGATTGCAAAGCAAACGGAAGGAAACGTCCTTGATATCAGCAGCTCTTCCTCTCATGTACTCATCGTCCATGGATTCAAACATAGACACCATCATCTTGGAAACAGTGTCTGCAGCAAACTCTGCATTGACCTTGTTGTCATTGATCTCATTCTCGATCATAGAACGGAATTCAGGGTCATTGGCCATCATAAGATGTGCATCAAAAATAGCCAGTTCGTCTGCCTTCAAGCTCTTGGAAGCAACTTCCTTGATCTTTTCGATGTCTGCAACTGTCTTTGCAAACGCAGCATCGAGCTTCTTCAATTCCTCAGCCGGTTCAGCATCCTTTCTCTGAATGTCGAGCACCGGTGTCACAAGCTTATAAACTTTAGCAACAGCAATACCTTGTGAAGCAGCAATACCTTTAAGCATTTGATATTTCCTCCTTACAGCTTTCACTGATGATATCCAGCAAATCACCGATCCCGCGGATCTTAAACATTACATCATCTTCGATCACGATATTGAATTTTTCTTCTGCTTTCATCAAAAAATCCACGACCTCGTAGGAATCCATACCAAGTTCATAAAAAGTAGTCTCACGACTGACGATCACCATATTGTGATCGTACTCTTCAGCAAGTTCCCTAATGCTTGACAAATAATTCACCGGACACTTCATACTTGAATTTTAACATCGTTTATACACTTAGGCAATGCAGAAACTCGGCTACCGCCTCTCGCTTCACCTTATAAAATCTGCTTTTCGAGAAATATCCCTCATACCACAACGGATTGCTCTTATGCAAAAATTCATTCATAATGACGTGTCTGGTATCCGGTGAACAGTCTTCTATCGTCCTGTCGATAACATAAACATAATTCTTATCTGTCGTTAGATCTTCACTTTCCTCCCCCATAGCACGTGAGATATCCAATCTTCGCAATGCCCGGCGATACGCTCTGGCAATGTACTCGACCATTTCCACTTGTTGCTCATACGCGATCATGATACTAATCTCCTTTACACCCTCCATATACTAAAAGTGTATGACTACTCCTCACATATTCACCAAAAAATCATTTTTTTCTTTCCATATTTGCCGGTTTTATGTACTTTTTTCTTCTTTGGCCGACAAATGGAAGAAAGCCCCATTTCCATGTATACTGATATTGAAGAAATAGAAAGAAAGGCAGTCTATGACGCAAAAATCCCCTTCATCTCTGAGCACTAAGCGGATCATCATATCCGTCCTGTTGTTTGCAGCCATACCGGCTTCGGTCTTGCTGTTTGAACCATGCATCAATCAATGGGCCATCACCACCATGGCGGCCTTCAATATATTTGGCACTCTGCTTTGCATATATGATTGGAATCTGTTTGCAATACACTACAATCGTGCCAAGCATTCTCTTGGTGATACTACGATCTATACCCTTATCGGTATCTTGCTGATCGGAACATTGTTCTACATCAACAAAACATTTCTACATGGCACGATCGTAATTGCCGACCCCAACTCTCTTACAGCCTTTGGATATGCCCGCTTTGGCATGTGGATGGGCTTCAGCTTCATGCAATCTCTCTCTCTCAATATCGTATACAAATGCATCACCGATCGGTTTGATGCCTGCAAAAACAGATTACAGCTCATTCTGCTCACAAGCTTTATATTCGCTTTTATATACATGATCCTGTTTATTCCTTTTTCTCTTAAAGCTTGGATTCGCACATATTTTTACAATGTACTGCTGACCTCCATCATGAGCTATCTTTACAATCAATCCGGATCATTCATCTCCGGTGCGTTGGCCATGGGGATAGTCTATCTTCTGGCTATGGTCCTCATTTGATACATCATGTTCATGGGCTAAAAAGATAAGAAGTTACACAAAACAAAAAGAGAGGATGATCGTCCTCTCTTTTCAAATGACTTGCAACTATGCATTGTCCACTTCGATCAGACCGTAATTTCCATCACTACGGCGATATACAACGGATATCTTTCCGGAATCTTCATCGGTATAGATGTAGAAGTCATGATTGGTAAGTTCCATCTGCATAACCGCCTCGTCAAGATCCATTACATCTGCTGTAACAGTCTTTGTACGAACCGGGATCTCTTCACTGTTTTCTTCTTCCATTTCCTCAGTGATGAAAGACTCCGCCAAATTTTCACGATGTTTCTTGGAAAGTCTTGTCTTCTGCTTGCGGATCTGACCTTCAAGCTTATCGATGGCAAGATCGACCGCTGCATAGAAATCATCATTTACGACCTCCGTACGAAGGATGCCCACTTTTGTGGGGATCGTCACTTCCACTTTCTGTGACTTCGGATATACTCTCGCCACAACACGAGCAATCGTGTTAGGGTCAATGATCAGATACTTATCCAAAACAGCAAGCTTGGACTCGATCTTTTCTTTCATTGCATCTGTAACTGTAATATTCTTTCCGATAATTTCGAACCGCATATAGAACACCTCCTGTCTTTTGTGACCTTGCGGCATTTATATCTTTTTATGATATGTACTTATCTTTGTTTGTACTCATATTATACATCCTGTCAGGTCTGTTTTACAGAAGAATGTATGCGGTTTCACACAAATTTCATTATATGTATAAAAAGCCGGACTTTACTTCCGTCCGGCGATCTTCAGCAACCATTTATATACGACTGTCATTGCATACGAATCCATACTACAATACTTTTTCAAATTTTCGACGATTTCTTTCTCATTGTCAACTTCATCTCCATGATCAAGATGACGCCACTCAAACACCGCATCCATGCCCTGGTTAATATCCAGATCACTGTAGCTCTCATCATCCATCAACGACATGATCTTTTTCAAAGACCACTGTCCGGCCATTCTGACATCATATACGGTACCACCGACGAATGGAAGCTCAAGATCTTCCATTCGTTCATTCATGTGGAGAAGATCGGCACGGTATTCAGGAAATTGTTCCGCAAGTTCAGCAATGCGTACACGTTCTGCACAATCAGCATTGTATGCAACCACCGTTCCTTCTTTAGGAATGTGTCTGACAAGAGAATCAGCCATATCCCGGCGATCATCATGGATCGAAAGGAAAACATGATGTTCCACACTTCCATCTGCCTGCATGATATGCAAGGAATATTCAAACGGAAGAACATCATAAGGCTTCATGCCTTTGTATGGTGGGATAGCAAATCTCTCCCACTCAAAATCCAAGAAAGAGATCGGGTATTGAATGCGATCAAGCCAAGCATTGAGACCGTATTTATCTACATACAATCCTCCGCTGCGATCGGCCATAATCTGAGCATATTGCTGTCTGCTTCCCTCGATGCGATCAAAATCCGCATCTCTCAGATACAGCTTACCCTCTTCTTTCATTTTGTACTTCTCACCGGAGGCAATAAGCGTCAGGATGGAATTAACCGGTCCTTGGATCTCATGTGCAAAACATGTGTCATAATGACGGCATTTCATGCGTCCTGTGCACTTGGAAGTGCGGACCGGAGCCGGCAGATCTTCCAAACAACATTTTTCCATTTTATCCATCAAAGGTCGAAGATCGTGCATATGTTTACGGATGGTGTCCCGTAACGGGTATGTAGGATTGTTCTTGCCGTTATATAATCTGTCTCCGACCATGAACAACCGATCGGGATCCAGCTCATCCCCGCGCACATAGGAAGCATCCAGGTGAATGATATACATCTTATCCAACACGACTCCACAGCCTTCCAGCACCCATACCATGTCACAATAAAACTGCATATCATCAACTTTCGGATACAGCCCATTGTATAGGAAATATAAATTCCACCCCTTTTTTGTCCGATGCAGGAACGGCACTTTCACCCGAAGACGATCATACTCAAACCTTGCTTTTACAAGCCATTCATAATGCTTCATGGCCTCAAGAGCCTTAGTCGGATCATCTCCTTGTGTTCCTTTGAAGCAGTTATTGATACCAAGCTTCTTGGCTGCAAGATCCGTTACTTCTTCGTCTGTACGGATGAAAGGACGGAACTTTACCTGTTCTTCACTGTCACGATCCAAGCAGTACAACCTTGGACAACGTGTATATTTTTTGCAATCTGATATATGAAATATTTTCTTGTTTTCCATAGCATTGTAATTATAGCATGATTTCTCACAAACTTTGTCGCCCCACGTAAAAAGAGCGGAATATCCGCTCTTTCATCTCCCTCAAAGTCCTGCGCTCTTAGGCAACATTGCGGCACCGATCACACCCGGCTCCTCCAATTGTGCGATCACGAACGGTGTATCGCGAATCGCCTCATGTGAGAACTTCTTGTAATTCTCAACAACACCGGGCAAGAACTTGTCGGCACTCTTCATCATTCCGCCGCCAATAACAAATACATCCGGATCACAGATGCAGGCAATCGTGGCATACATCTGGCCAAGATCCTCCTCCATACCGGATACGATCTTGCGGGCTTTTTCATCACCTGCCGCTGCTTTTTCAAATACAACACCGGCATGCGGAACAGCATCTTCACCAAATACCGCTCTTCCCTTACGCGTGATTGCTGTACCGCTGGCTTCATTCTCAATGGCACCCACATTCAGGTAATTAACCTTTTCACGATTTCTGTCAATGATCATATTTGCCACTTCACCACCGAAGCCATGCTTTCCGGACACTGTCTTGCCATCTACGACAAGAACACCGCCGATGCCGGTGGAGATCGTTGTATATACGACGATCCGCTTGCCTTTGCCGGCTCCTACCATTGCTTCCGCAAGACCTGCCACATTGGCGTCATTGTCAAGGAATGCCGGCATACCGAACTCTTTCTTGAGCTCTGCCGCAAACGGATAACCGGCAAAGCCGACCAGATTTGTGGAAAGGACCATTGTGCCTGCTGTCGTATCGACAGGTCCCGGCACCCCGACACCGATCCCTGCACACTCATTCCAGCCCGGGATCTCACGTACCATTTCCTTCAGGTTCCCCATTACCTTCTCAGGCCCTTCTGTTCCATAGGAAGGTCCCTTCACCTGTGCAATAACTGTACCGTCTTCTGCAACTTTAGCGACCCTGACGTTTGTACCGCCAAGATCGATACCAATATAGGTCTTCATGATTTCCATCCTCCTTTATATTTCTTCACCTATCAGGTTTTGACCGCTTGTCTTTGTATAACGCACACGGGTAAAATCACCCGGCTTATATTCTTTATCGGAACGGAAGCGTATGCATCCGTCCACATTATCGGGAGCGAATTCACTGCTCCTGCCGATATACATCATTGTCAAAGGATCCTGTCTTTCGATCATGACCTCTGCCTCTTTACCGATACGATCCGCCAATCTACGCATACCGATCTCCTGCTGTACTGCCAAGATCTTATCTTTGCGAGCATCTTTTACTCCCTGCGGAACATCATCATCCATCTCAAATGCGGCCGTTCCTTCTTCCGGTGAGAATGTAAATACCCCAAGACGATCGAACTCGATCTCACGTACCATATCCAACGTTTCGTTGAAGTCCTCTTCTGTCTCATGTGGGAAGCCGGCGATCAATGTCGTACGCAGGATGGCATCCGGCATCTTTTCACGAATCAAAGAACAAAGACCGATGATTTTCTCTCTTGACGTACGTCTTCTCATTGCCTTCAGAATGCGATTAGAACCACTCTGGGAAGGAATATCAAAGTATGGCACAACATGGCGAGATGCGGCGATCACATCGATCAGCTCCTCATCCACTTCATCCGGATACAAATACAACATTCTGATCCAATGGATACCATCGATCTTATCCAACTCTTTCAAAAGATCAGCAAGATGAGCTTTGTGGTCTTTCTCAAAGCCGAAACGTGAACAATCCTGAGCCACGAGCGTGATCTCCTTTACCCCATCTTTGGCAAGTTTCTTTGCTTCTTCTATAACATCTTGTGCATCTCTGCTGTGAAGTCTACCACGGATCAAAGGAATCGCACAAAAGCTGCATCTGTTATCACACCCATCGCTGATCTGCAAATATGCCATCCATGGCTTGCCTGACAACATACGCGGCACAAGACCGTACTGATTGGAGATCTTCACCCCCAGCACCTCACTCAAGATTGCTCCCATCTGCGGATACTCATCGATGGCAATGAAGCGATCAACCTCCGGCATCTCCTGCTCCAGATCTTCTTTATACCGTTGGGAAAGGCATCCCATGACGATCAGTTTCTTCAACCCTTTCTTCTTCAGATCCGCCGTTTCCAGTATCGTCTCAATAGCTTCTGTCTTTGCACTCTCGATAAAACCGCATGTATTGATGATGATCGCTTCCGCATCATCATAAGAAGTTGTCAATTCCTGCCCCGAAAAACGAAGCAGACCAAGAACATTTTCCGTATCTACAAGATTCTTGGCACAGCCAAGAGATATCATTCCGATCTTCATTGTTTTTTGTTTCTCCATATTTCTCTACACATTGTATCACACGCCTACCAGAAAAAAAGTCTGCACGTACATGTGCAGACTTATGATCTTATCAATCAGCCAAAGTACCGAACGGATCCCAAGGAGCCAGTTCAACAGCATCTTTTCCAAGAGCTTCTCTACCTGCTTCCGTCAAATATTTTTTATCCACAGCAGCAGAATACATATACTTGTCGAACCATGTATCACTGCATGTAAAATAGCCCTTATCGGCCGTATCCGTGCCCCATGAATTTTCGATCTTCCATCTCGTCGGCTTACCATCCACAAGATTTACTCCGGTCAGGACCATGGCATGATTCATGGCCGACTGTCTGTAATCCAACATATCCTCCTTTGACATGGCAAGATCCATGTCAAATGTATCACCATAACAGAATGCCTTGTCATCCCAAAGACCGTTCTGACGATCGGCATCTGCACCACAATCACATCCAAACCACACCGGTCTTCCATCTTTCAACTGAGCAAGGATAGCATCCTTAAATTCATCCATTGGCAGATTCAACATGCAGATCTTCTCACCACCCACAACATTACCAAGATACTTAACACTGTAGCAAGTATGATACGGCTTATCGGCTGTCGGACCGTTGATGATATCTACGTAAGAATCCAGATCTTCGCCAAGCCAATCATGATAAAAAGCCAGCGGTGTAATGTCATGATCCGCATGATGCTCACCGTTCTTGTCTTTATATTCGAATGTGAATGTCTTCGGCGGCAGACCGAAGCAGCTTGCCAAAAGACCATAGATCTCGACTGTAGTCTTTTCTCTGTATGTGGCAATCTCTTCTTCCGGCATATGACGGATGTCACAAGCAAACTTGCGCAATCTTTGATTAAGAATACGGTTCATGCCATTTGTATGAGAAGATTGATATGTTTCAGGCATGGCAGTCTTAGGACAGATGCCGTATTTCTTAACGATGGAAACAAGCATGTTCCACTGCCCACCGTCACATACGGCATTGTCAAGAAGATAACGCATCTCTTCAGAGTTCAGGTCAGCATTCTTTTCAGACAACGCACATTCCATAAACCAATTTGCTTTTTCCAGCTTGTCATAGAATGCAATGAAATTCTGAGACAGTTCAAAGTCTTCAATGTTGTACTTTGCCGCAATGATCTCCCTTAATACATTCATAGCAGAGAAGATCCAGCAACGGCCGGACTGCTTCTGATTGGTAGCAGGCATCGTCTTGAGATCGATGGAGAAAACAGACGGATTGTTGCAGACTGCCGAGAAGTCTCGGCTGATCGTTGTGATATCGTTGTTTGTTAAAGCATTCTTAACGACTCTCGCTTTATCATTTGCAAGATATCCCTTACGTAGGGAATCAAGATCTTCAGGTTTAATCGTATTCATGTCAAATTCCTTCTTTCTGTACCATAAAGATACGCCCATTCCAAACAAAAAGAAAGACATCAGCTCTTGCGAGTGAATGTCTTTCCGCATTTCGGACATGTGATCTCGATCTTGCCTCTACCACGTGGAACTCTTACAAGCTGTCCACATGTAGGACACACAAAATACTTATGATCCTTGTCTTTCCTGTTTTTGCCAAACGCCCGCCATATGTGCCTGATACCGGCCGTTGCTTCTCTGAAGCGGACATTTTCCTGTGATCTTTTAACGATGTTCTTTGAATACAAACGAAACATGAGCCATACAAGCAATGCCATACTGATCCAAACGATCAGGATATGATGCGTAAAGACGCCGACGATATCCAAGATCAATGCTAGGATCAAAAGGAAAGATGAAAGATCATCCTGCCCATACATACCATATCTGCCCTGCATAAAGTGCATATACTTTGCGAGCAATTTCTGAAGCATATTTTTCATAGATCAAATTTTAACGCTTTTATCTTCACTTTGCAAAATACATTCCTCTGATCTTTCATGTCCCACAAGGAACTTCATCACAAGCAACGTCACCACAGCCCCAACAGCCATTCCCATCAGCACATCAGACAAGAAATGACGACCCGCAAAGATACGACCGGCTGCCACAAAGATCACAAAAGCCGAGGAAACAAGCATAACGGTCTTCTTATGTCCTTCAAGAGCCGGATACAACTCACATAGATACACCCAATAAAACGTCAAAGAAGCTGCGATCGTATGGCCGGAAGGAAAACTCTTCCACCGATCGTCAAACAACACAAAACCACCGGGCTTGTACCACGGTCTAAAAGAAACTCCAAGTTCATCCAGAAAAATATAACGTGGACGTGCCCAGTTGCATTTGATCAACTCCGAGATGAACAACGTTAAACAAGCCGTCAGCACACCACCAAGCAAGATCCTGCCGGTCCGTTGCGTAAGTGAAAGTTTACGCACAGCAAAGCGGATCCCATGCCATAATAAGATACCAACGACGCAAGATGTCCCAAGCATCAAAAACGATTCCGGACGAAGGGCCGACCAGGCCGCAAACTGCGAAAAGGCAAACGATACGAAAACAAGCAACCATCGTGCTCTTGTTTTATATTCCGCCAATCCCGCCGTACAAAAGACCATTGTCAACGAGAACGGCAGCGGACCGATAGCAGCAGCCGTCTTGGACCACCACGCCGGATCATGTGCTGTCATCCATTGCTCAATAGGAAGATCCCAAAATGAAGCACACAACATCCCAATCACATAGAATGCGATGATGGAAATAACATATCTCTTTTTCATAATATTTTTAGAATACACCCCGGGACTTGCTTTTTCTATATATAAGAGGGCTCATTCGAAAAAATTTTAACTTTTTTTATAAAAAGGGTTTACAAGAGAATGATGTATGCTTATTATAATAGAGCAAATGCGGATATGGCGGAACTGGTAGACGCGCTGATTTCAGGTGTCAGTGGGGCGACTCGTGCAGATTCGAATTCTGTTATCCGCACCATAAATTAGAGAGCTCATCATGAGTTCTTTTTTTTGTTTTCAAAGAAAAAGGATATCATTTCTGATACCCTTTCAATAACGTTCGTGCTCTATGATCCAACTCTTCCGTATATCCCTGCGTACAGTCACACTGCAACAGATGTTTTCTCAGATGTGGCATAGCCATATCGTCAAAGATCAAATATTGTGCATAGTCCGGATGATCCAGCAAATACTCCGCTATATGCATTTCTCTTGTTCCTTCTTGTTTACAAGGAGTTGCCCCTACCACATGCACTGTGGGATCCATGCCGGCTTTTTCCAAATACGATCGACAAAACGCAATCCCGTCATACCGCCAAGAAGAAGATATGACCACATCTATCCCATATTCCAAAAAGAGATCGGACAATCTTTTCACCCCCGGCTTGTCTGCCATGCACATCTCATCATCCCGATGTTCCAAACGATATGCATATTCCGGCGTTCCTTCGGGATAAAAAACATTGACGACACCATCCATATCCAAAAAAGCACATATCTTTCGCAATTGCCGATTCCTGCGGGAATTCCTATCAATCTTATGCTTGACCGCAAGCCAAGCGATCTCATGCCAATTGTCACTCATGATCTGTACGTTATCATTCGAACCAGACGCTGTCTCTGCTCTGTCCAGTCAAAATCATCCATCGTACCGCCGTTCTTGACCATGCGTTCCCCGATTCCTTCCGCAAACATAAGTGCATTGCGCATATCCACTCCGGCTGCACACGATGCTGCAAAGGCCGTCTCGGCCGTATGCAAAGTTTTTTCTTCTTCAAACAGATCATCGATCGAAGGCGTCCGGAAATCCTCATCAACCGTCCGACACAAAAGACCGTCCTTTCCGGCCGTAATGACCGTACCACCATTGTCGATCAACACCCGATCGGCGGCATCCATATCCTGTTGTCTCGTCAGCTCCGATGCCTCTCCCTCCCGTAAGATCCAAACAGCTTGGAAAGTCACAAGAGCTTCCTTCACATCATCATCCATATCACCGACCATCCCATCCGGAATAATATACAGCGGCACATCACAGCGATCCAAAAAAGAAATCAACTCATCCGCCCCTTCGCCACTCAACATATCACCGAATACAACGATTGCAAGGATATCATCCGCATCCGCATACATCGTATCATTCTCATCATAGTCATACTCACACCCCGGCACGCACATGTAGGAAGAACGTCCCTCCGGATCGATCATATGATATGTACATCCATTTGTATCTTCACGTTCAATATGCAATTCGATCCCGGCTTTTTCAGCCATCTCCCGTACCGCATCTCCATATACCCCCGATCCACACGGTGCCATCAGATCATACTGAAGCTGTAACCCATTTAAGACCGCCACCGCGTCTACCCCGGCACCGGAAAGTCTTTGATCACTGTGCAAAAGTTCAATCTCTTCATTTCCTTTCGGAAGTTTCTTGACATAAGCAGCGATATCACAAACCGCCGCACCAAATACCATAATGTTTTTCATATCTATGATTATATACGAAATAGTACATGATGGCATCGTTCATCCGACTGCTTCCACCGCAATGACGATCACTCTGCGTCCACTATCATCATCGAGACATGTCTGAAATGTCGCAAAACGATCTTCTTTTCGCAATACGATATCACTCTCGACAAGATTTCTTTTTTTGACGTTGGTGATCCACCTTTCTTTCTCGATATGATCTTGAAACACATTCTGTTCATAAGCCCAAGGATCAACTGTGGTATCCACTACACATACGGCTGCTGTTCTATACCGATGAGACCGACCATTCCATATGATCGTCAAATCCCGGTTGGCATCGAATGCATCCTGTTCATGCAACCATTGCAATTGCGAAAAACGCAATGTACTTTGTCGATTGCCTACAGCAGAATGACCATACAACGTAATGTTCTCATCACTTGGATCTCCCTTTGCGTCAATAAAAACTGTTCCGTATGGATCATATCCACCGGTGATGGACGTTCTGATCCAATCACTGTTCTTTCCCCCCCTCACGATCGGCTCACGAACGATACCACTGTCCCATACCACCCAACCGATACATCGGCGATCATACTGTTGCAAAATATCGGCGATCTCAGCACTAGTCTTGTTTTCGACATTGTCGGCTATCTCTTCCGTCACTGATGTTGCTCTCTCGTTATATATCTTCTCATATGCAACGATTCCCCACATGAGGCACGATGCCACAACAAGTATTAACAAAACAAGATCAAAAAGAGGATGCCACCGCATCCTCTTATGCCTAGGCATCTCTCTTTGTGCGCACCGCAAGCATGCACACCGCTATGCTCGAAGCGACCGCTGCCGCCAAAGGAAGCAGTGGATGCAACACCACTGAAGTTTTTGTATCTTTCTCATCTGCCACCACGATCTCAATCGGATCATCTCGGTGATCTCCCTCATCCCAATGCACCGGATACGCATTACTGTTCAACTGATATCCTTCAGGTGCTTTTGTCTCACGGACATACATGCCCTTCTCACATTCCACTTCAAACATCACTTCACCATTTGATCCACTCACCCCGATTGCATCTTTTCCATCATATGTTTTTGCCACTTCGCCGTTTTGGTGATACAACGTAAACTCAGCTCCTGCAAGAAGCTTCGTACGATCTTCACGATCCACCTTACGTACTTTGATACGCATCTTTTTACGAACATCCACCGCTGTCATGATCTTCGCTTTTCCGGCATCTTCGGGATTTACTGAAAATACCATATCATCTATCACATGATAGCCCTCAGGTGCTTCGATCTCACGCAGGATATATGGTCTGCCATCTCCCTTCACATAGGCAGAGATATCATTTGGCTCGTGTGTACTGATAAACCGTGTGACCTCTTCCTCGGCTTTGATCTCATGCGTATCCGGATCGATCGCAGCTGCCAATACCGCCATCACAGCACCTTCTAACGGATCACCGTTCTCATCGACCTTCATGATCGAAACATTGTTTCTGGTATTAACAAAACGAATATACACCCACGATGCACTACCATGCATCGGCACCACAAATTCCAAATCTCCTTTCACCGGCAGTGTAAAACCGTCCGCAGGCACCAGCTCCGTTAAGCGATAGCGATGTCCTGCCGTCAAAACATGAGCCAACATGAATGGTTCTTCCTCCGTCACACCATGATTTGGTAAAGGCACTGGATTCGGATGTTTTGGATCGGTAATATCTTCCAGCTTCAGCTTTGCCCCTTTGACAGGATCGCCTTTTTCATCGACTTTCGCAATCTTAAAATTGACATTCTCGTCTACGACCGTATGCAAATGATTCCTGTGACCATCCGGTCTGATGACAAGATCCTGTGCCCGATAAAAACCATCGGGAACACCTGTCTCGCATATCCTATAGGCCTTATCTGCACTCAAACCGCTGATGTAATGCACGACCTCTCGACCTTCTTCATCCACTATGGCCCGGCGCATGCCCCCATCCACGGCAGAAACAGTTAATTCCAACCGACCATTGTCATAAGAAAGGCCGTAATCCTTTTCTTCTTCTTGCCAAAAGATCTCACCATTCTTTTTAGCCCTGGCAAGTGTCGCCTCATCCAGATCGACAAGGCGTGCACCGGTCACCCATCGATCGATCACATTTCCTGCTTCATCCTTCACTTCCAGCTGAGCATCCACGACCGGAACGCCTTTTTCATCTTTCTTCTCAACACCCTCTGTTGTGTTGACAACTTTGATCTCCTGATCATGATCACCATCCGCCGTAAATACGATATCCTCAAACTTAACATATCCTGCCGGCACCTTCAATTCCGTGAGCGTATAGGTATGCCCCGCAATTAGTCCTTTTACCGTATGCGCCCCGGTCCCATCACTGATCCATCGATCTACGATCGATCCGGATTCATCATAAACAGCCAACTCTGCCCCGGCCACATTCAAGCCCATTTCATCGCATTTTCGCACCTTTGTCATGGCATTTCTCATGTTCACCCGATCTACTTTGCCATTCTCATCTACGCGGAAGACGATATCCTCCGCTTTTACATAAAGACCATCACCCGGGGTCATCTCTTCACGCATGATGTAATCATGATCCCTTTTCAGACCTTTAATGCAATGCGGTTTTGTTCCGGATACATAACGATCCACGACCTTTCCGGTCTCAGCATCTATGATTGTGATACGAGCTCCGGGCAACTCCTCATCTCCGGAAACATCTTTCTTGGAAAGTTCGATTCTTGTCGGCTTATTGGTAAGCTCGAGGTCAAAATGTGCTACCAAAGGTTCTCCCTTTTTGCCGCAAAGATCGACCTTTATGACTTCATCATTGCGTACAAGACCTTCCGGAACATATGTTTCCTGCAACGAATACATGCCAAGAGGAAGCTCACGCACAACAGCATCACCGTTCTTGTCCGGATGGAAAACACCTACTTTTCTACCATAGATATCGCACGCAGGATCTCCTTTATGCACCAATATCGAACCATCGGACGGATCTTGAATATCTTCATCTGCCGCAAGCGTAAACTCAATCTGTTCCAAAATATCTTTCGGCAAAAGATCGGTATCCGCATTCACCTCTTCGATCTTCTTATGCAATGCAAATTCTGCCGTACGACGAGGATCTTTCAATGTTACCGTCACATACGGTTCATCGTCTTCATCTGTCTGCGTGATCGTAGACGCCCCCACTTTAACATACACAGCATCGATCTTCTGATAACCCGGCGGAACCTCTGTTTCATCTATGCGATAGGTGCCGGCATCCAATGCCAACGGCAAAGTAACAGAACCACCATCCTCTTGTGCCGCATAGAACGTTCCGGGCTTCAGCCCTTCTGCCCCATGCTCAGACGCCGTACGAAAACGGTCATAAATGCGAGATCCGACTTTCTGCTTCACCGTCTTAGTCATCGGTTTTCCATCTCGATCCTTCACTTGTGTCAATCGGAATGTCGCTGACTCAAAAACGATGTCCTTACCGGTCTTATCATCTTTTTTCAAAAGTCGTAAACGATATTTCCTAGCCACATTGGCCGCCTGTAGACCGATCTCTTTACCATCTCCATCGATCTCGATCCTGATCGGATTATTGCCAACAGCGATCTCATCGTTACCCGACGCAAGCTGAGCAACCGTATATGACCCGAATGCCAATGCCTTTTCACCTGTTCTTGCCATTCCTGTCTTGTCCGTCCTGATCACAGCATACTCATACCCCGTCATGCGTTGCATGTCAGCTCCATCTTTGTTTGTCGTATCGGCAATATCCGATAACGCAAACAAATTCTCATACAACCACTGCCTGTTCATGATCTTTTCCACAGGCACGTCATATTGATAGGCAAGAGCGTCTCTTACTGAGCCATGCTTGCGGGCATATGCCGTTTTAACGATGCCAAACACCGCTCCCTGCTCATCTTCCGTCCAATTGGTACCTTCCGTTCCGGATAAAGTCTTATGCAAACGCACACTGCCTTTTTGCACGACATTGGCAATCTCACCATGCGTCAAAGACACGATCTCACGATCGTTTTCAATCTTGAATCGAACTGATGTCCGGCCGGCAGATGTATACCCATGCGGTGGTACTGTTTCTTCCAATGTATAGCTACCGTATGGCAAGAGATCTTCCCGACTCCGATATACACCTTTCTCATTCGTCACTCCACTTAAAACGACTTCCCCTTTTTTATAGAGTCGCCCATTCACTCTGACACAATTCTCATTATCGGAGATCACACGAAAGGAGATCTTGAGATCTGTATTCCCCTGCGGTCTCACACCGGTATCCAAATCGTGCTTCTGCAGAAGAAAGCCCCCTCTGATGACCGCATTGGCAAATACATTCAGACAAACTTCCGTCGTTTTACCTTCCTTGATTTCAAAAGAATGTGTACGATCTGTCCCAAGATATCCTTGTGGAGCACGTGTCTCACGGATCGTATACCTACCGGCCGGCAAAAATTGAGCAGATGAGGTAAAGATCCCATTCTCATCCGTTCTGATCTCATAATCAAAATCATGATCTGCTTCTGCCTTGCCGAGCACATTTCCTTTTTCATCTCTCATAACAGCCGCATACGTATTGTCGTTATGGATCGTAAATCCTGCGGAAAGCCCCACAGCACCCCCCTGGGGATCAGCACCGATCTCACTGTCTTTCTTCTGTAACTTCAAAGAACCACGCAATGCCTTCTCCTGTTTGACGATGTTTGCTTCATCCAATTTCACACCCGTTCCTGTATGTAAACATACGTTTCCCTTATCATGAGTGATCTTGAAGACGGCAGGTCCTTTGCGCTCTGTCAATACCACCTCTTTGCCATCCACCGTAAACGACATCGCCCCTTCAAGCGTATAGCCCACCGGTGCCTTGGTCTCCTCTACAGACAATGTTCCAAGATACACGATCGGCGTCCCGGATGCCGTGCGATAAAAATCGTCTCCACCGACCTTGTGATCGTCATCCAAAACAGCCTCATATGTACCACTCTTGGTTTCCTTCGTCTCAAGGATCCACGTCTTTGCCGGCTTCACTTTATTCAATTCTTCCGCCGTACTGTAGTTACCCTTGTAGTATTTCACGGTGAATTGTGCCCCTGCAAGAGGAGCAGTTTCCTTCACGATCTTGCCATCCTCAGAAAGCTTAGCAATACGAAAATGCATCGGATCATTCACCGGTACATCCATCGCCGCAAAACTTCCCGAACCGTTCTCCACATAAAACGGTATCACTCTTCCATCAAGGCGATACGACCCATTGACCGGAGCTTTTGTCTCTTTGGCAAACAACTGTGTTCGATTCCCATTGGGCATCGCAAACGGATCTGAAAGACCATCACCATTACGATCAAGACGGACCACCGTTGCCACATCATGACATTCTCTATCACGATATACGGTATATTCCGCCCCATCCATCGAATACATATCATTCCCATCTGTACCTTCCGGCTGAGCCGACTTCTTCTTTACACGCACCCGTGTTTCCTGCCTGCTATCAAAATGGAAGATACGTGCACAAGCAGAATCTTTCTGCAAAAGTCCACTGTTTTGATACCATTGCGACACCGGCAAAGCATTAGATACACCGGCATATGCCCCCTGACCATTGATTGCTCCGACCATGGCATCATTATCCAACATGATCGCCATATGGATGGCAGGTCCAAAACCGGCTTTCATAAAAATAATGATATCTCCTCTCTTTGTCGGATGAGCGTTGGGATCGAATCCCCGGCTGAGATCAATATCTTCATGAGGAACATTCTTCCCCAACAACATACTATTCCAACCATCCACACTGGAACCAATATTCCAACCTTCCATCCAACCGATCGCCCAAGCCGCTCTGGAGACAAGACCGGAACAATCATATGAACCAAATCCCTGTGTGTTCCACACATATGGCGTATGCAACTGCGTTAGAGCAAATGAAGCCATGCCCGCTGCCCCTTCCGATGCAAACGCCCCTTGCCCACAAGGTGTTCCCAACGGTGCGATCTCGTTGTATTCCACCGGATCGGCATATACCGCCTCTGCCACAACATCCCCCGTCATCGTGAACACAGCCTCCACTTCTTCCTGCGGGCGACCGGCATACTCCTGCACATCTCCCCCACGCTCATAAACCGTCAAACGATGCACAAGATCCCCATCTCCGGCGGCCAAGATCTTTACCTCATCGCCTTCTTTGCCTTCCAGACACAACACCTTCTGTTCCCCATCTGATACCAGTATTTTGCGCTTGCCATTATGCTCGACAACGAGCGAACCATCGCCAAGACCATACAGCACCGTCAAAGAAGCATCCTTTGCTCCTTCAGCCGCAACAGGCACTCCTGATCCCGTGCATATCGTCCCCAATGCACACAACACCGCTGTCCATTTTCTGAAACGTCCCATGATATGAACTCTCCTTTCCATTACGCATGACACCGAAATGTCATTGCACATACTTCATTAGAAGAATTCATAATGTTCCCTCATCGAAATTCCCAATGTCCTTCCTCCGGATGCTTTTCGATCCTGAATTTCTCCGGATGCTCGATATACTCCGTATGATAGACTGCTTCCACTACTTCATACTCAACTTTTGGAGGCACCGTGATCGTATGATACCCATTATGCCCCAATGCGACCTGATGCTCCACACAATCCCCGATCTGTCCTGTACCGGCAAATTCCATACCACAGACATTGCATATCGTAATATCATATGCCGGCTCCACTATTATCTCTTTCATATATTCAGGCGTGATCAGTTTCTTAACCTCCTCTGTCCACGCATCTGCCTCAACGATTTTTTCCGACCATGCAGATCTATCAACGATCCACACCTTCTCTTGTTGAGGGGCATTATTTGACTTTTGCACCAATACTTGTGGCAGCATTTCCTCATGCAATGTATTATTCCTTGCCGATGTGCAACCTGTCATCTCATCATCCTGCAAATACGGTACTAATGTCTTTTCGGGACTTGCGGTTTTTTCCAAAGATGGCTTTTCTGTTATCAACACATCTTGTCTTGGAGCAACAGTACTTGCAAAAACAATACTTCCTTCCGATTCCTGCAACTTGACACACCCACTCAGTAACACCACTACATTCATGCACACAAATTTCCTGTTCATATCTTGATCTCCCACATACTACATACGTATTCCCTCTTAAGACTCCTCAGAAAACCGAAAAGATTTTTTGGTTCTATATAATCTGGTGTTGGTGGCCTGTGCCTTCAACACCTTTTTGGAT